>Ga0116224_10000119_pt1 | contig 64082 bp, 48 predicted proteins | sample Sb_taG_9_FD_89699 | JGI IMG/M metagenome (GOLD analysis project Ga0116224, IMG submission 89699) | Peat soil microbial communities from Weissenstadt, Germany - Sb_50d_b_LC metaG | ecosystem: Environmental > Terrestrial > Soil > Wetlands > Peat | place: Germany: Weissenstadt | collected 2010-09-21 | reverse complement strand
GGAGGCGTTCCAGGAGCAGCGCATCGAGCGGGAAGTGGAGCGCCTCTATCCTCACCGTGACCTCGTCGCCGGTGAGGCCTTCTTCGCCTTGGCACCGTAGCGGACGGGCGGTTACGCCCAAGATCTCTCGGCGGTTGGAGCAGTGGTTTGCGATGGACGCCGAGGACGCCGAACAAACAGCTGTCATCGGTCTGCTGATGGCCGCCAAGAAGTTCAAGCCGGAGTTAGGATACCAATTTTCCACATATGCTACACATTGCATCCGTCGCGCTTGCCAGCGCCTGGGACCGGAATTCGCGTTGGCGATCCGCATTCCACCGTCCGTTTTCTGGCCGTGTTTCCGTATCCAGCGTCAACTCGCATCGATGGCCGCACGTCAGGTTTCCAAGCATGCCCTAGAAGAAATATTAACACAAATCGAGAGCGACGAAGTCCTCTCGAAGAACTGGCCGGCGTTCCTGAGAGCGACCTCTATTCAATCGCTCTCCCAGACAACCACCTTGATCGATCCTATATTGGCGCCAGTTGAGTGTATCGTTCAATCGGAAATCGGCACGACGATACGAAATGCTATCGACAAACTGCCCCGTCGGAATGCACTGATCATCCGCTTGCGGTACGGGATCGACGGGCCGTCGCATACGCTCGAAGCAATCGGGAACCGACTTGGGATCACAAGAGAGCGCGTTCGTCAGATTCAGAGCCGCGCGGAGGAACTACTTCAGTCGATCCTGAAGAGTAAAAGGCCCTCCGAATCGCCAAACAGTCGCGAGTTGCCCAAGAAAGGCTAAGCACGGTCTGCACGGAGCGACATTTCAAGTACCGAACAAAGCCAGGACGCGGCAGGAGACGCCGACGAATGACGCGGGAGGAACTCCAGCGCCTGGTCGCAGAAGTGCAGCGACGGCAGGCCGCCCATGCGCCCTGAACCCAGCATCCCGCGACGGTGGTTGGTGGAGGTGGTCCCGTGTGGTCAAGCGAGGGTTGATCCCATGAAACCTCTTCCGTTGCGCTCGTTCCGGTTGCAGAACTTCAAGGCGGTCCGCGACAGCGGCGCCGTTCACTTCGGCCCTCTCACGGCGTTCATTGGCAACAACGGCTCCGGCAAGAGCAGCCTCGTGGAGGGACTGGAGACGTTCCGAGACATCGTACTTGAGGGCCTGGACACCGCCCTTCACCGCTGGCGCGGTTTCGAGTACGTCTGGAACCAGGCGGTGCAGCACGACCTGCGCCGCCCCGAGGGCCATCGACCCGGGCACTCCAACCCCATGACGTTTCGGCTGGACCTGAGTTCAGGAGCCGCCCGGTTTGAGGTGCGGCAAACAATCAACATGGGCGAGGGCGGCAACGGGCTGTTCATTCAGGAGGAGCAACTCCGCCGCCGGGGGCAGCGGTCTGGCGGGGGACGCCTCATCCGCGACGACCAGGGCAAGCAGACCGTGACCTCCAGTCCGCCGAAAGATTCCGTGAGTCACCCTACCCTTCTCAATGACGGGCAGTCGCTGTTCCGAGACTGGTTTGGCGGCTTTCTGGAGCAATGGCAGTTCCTGAATCTGGTCCCGGACGCCATGGGACAACCCATGCCGCAGCAGCGCGCCGGGGGCCGGGTCCGTCTAGCCCGTAACGGGTCCAACGTCGCCGAGTACCTGAATGAAATCCGCCGTCTCGACGTGGCGGCCTTCGACGGCATCCTCGATTCGCTTCGGTACGTCCTGCCGTTTACGCTCGATCTGCAGCCGACGCTCACGTCGGAGTTGGAGCGTGCCTTCTATCTGAGGCTCAAGGAGGAAGACTTCGAGGTTCCTGGTTGGCTGCTCTCCACGGGGACGCTACGAATTCTGGCCTTGCTCGCCTGCCTCCGCCACCCGGAACCGCCGCCGTTGCTGGTCGTGGAGGAGGTCGAGAACGGCCTGGACCCGCGGACGCTTCACCTGCTGGTGGAGGAAATCCGGGCAGCGCTGTACGAAGGCAAGACGCAAGTGATCCTTACGACGCATTCGCCTTATCTACTCGATCTGCTTGACTTGTCTCACATCGTGGTGGTGGAACGGGTCGATGGTCAGCCGACGTTTACCCGGCCCGATAAGGCAGCGCTCGCCCAGTGGACCAAATCGTTCTCGCCGGGCCGGCTCTACACGATGGGGCGACTGACACGAGGTGACTGATGGCTCGTGTGGGGATCCTGGTGGAATGTGGCCGGGACGGCCTCGAAGTCCACCTGTGCCGCCGCATCTGCGCGCTGCTGCGGGTGGAGCATGGGATCGAACTGGAAGAGCAGATCGTCCCGATGGACAACAAGAGTCGGTTGCTGGAGGAGTGCGCCACGGAAGCCGCCAATCTGCTCGGCAACGGGTGTGAACGGGTCGTTGTCCTTTGGGACGAGCGCCCGGCCTGGCCAGACGAGGACGAAGACCTTTGCTGGTCGCGGGAGCGGAAAGCAATCCTGGCCGCGTTAACGGGGCAAGGGTTGGCCGGCGACGCCGTGTGCCTCGTGTGCATCGAGCGCGAGTTCGAGTCGTGGCTCCTCTTCGACGAGCGCCTACTTTCCGCCGTCCTATCGACCCCGGAACACCCCAAGCGCGTCAAGGCCCCCCGAAACCCTCATCGGATTCCCAACCCGAAGGGAGCGATGATGAGCCTGTTGAAGAAACACGGCAACAAGCGGTATGTCGATGTCCAGTACGCCCGCCGGCTTGCGGCATCCCTCGAAAACCTGGCGCGGCTGCGCGGTTGCGACACGTTTCGACGATTCGAGGCCAAACTCACCGGCCGCGGCAGTTGATGGACTTCATCATCAACTACGACATCAAGTGCCGGATGGAGCAGGAAGAGGCCCAGGCCGAGGACGGGGATAATGGGGACGCTTTACACAAGGGGATAATGGGGACGCTTTACACAAGGGGGATAATGGGGACGCTTTACACAAAGGGGGATAATGGTGGCGCTGGGGATAGTTCACGGTAGTGGTTGATACCAAAGTCTTTGCGTAAAAAATCGCACCAGCCGGCCGCACGGGGATTCGCGACGCGCGGCGCTTGTAGTGACCGCATTCATGCGGTCGCTCATCGGCACGACCGCATGAATGCGGTCACTTCGAGCGCGCCCGCTCCGCCCAGCGCAGCTTCGCCGAGCGCGAGCGCGGGTTGGCGGTGCGCTCCTCGAAGCGGGCCCGGATCGGGTCCGCCGCGGTGCGGCCGTAAACGCCTGCCTTCATCCCGTCGCGGAACGCCGCCTTGACGAGCCGGTCCTCGCCGCTGTGGAAGCTGATGATGACCGCCCGCCCGCCCGGCTTGAGCACGGCCGGCAGCACGCGCAGCAGCTGTTCGAGGTTGGCCAGCTCGCGGTTGACGAGGATGCGCAGCGCCTGGAAGGTCCGCGCCGCCGGGTGCAGGTTCCACTGTCCGGGTTGTGGGTGAAGGCGCCACGGTCGTTTCGGGTCGCTCTCCGTCGCCTCGCGGATGATTCGGGCGAGGTCGGCGGTCCGTTCGATCAGCGCCGACTGCCGCGCCCGGACGATCGCCTGGGCGACGCGCGCGGCCTCCGGCTCGTCGCCGAGGTCGTGCAGCGCCTGGCGCAGGTCGTCTTCGGAGATGGTGGCGAGAAGCTGGGCGGCGGTGCGGCCGCGGCTGCGGTCCATGCGCATGTCGAGCGGGCCGTCGCGGGCGTAGGAGAAGCCGCGCTCGGCGTCATCGACCTGCATGCTCGACATGCCCAGGTCGGCGAGGACGGCATCGACCGCGGTGATTCCTTCCGCGGCGAGGACGGTCTGCAATCCCGCGAAGTTGCCGTGATGGAGCGAGAAGGGATAGCCAATCACGTCGAGACGTTCGCGGGCTCGGGGCAGGTTGTCGGGGTCGAAGTCGATGCCGACGAGGCGCCCGGACGGACCGACGCGGCGCAGCAACTCCGCGGAGTGCCCGGCCCAGCCGACGGTGGTATCGACGACGACCTGGCCGGGCTTGGGGTCGAGCGCGGCGAGGACTTCGTCGAGGAGGACCGGCCGGTGCTCGCCGGCGGGGGTGCTGCGCTGGCGGGGTCGCTTCATGGGCTGCTCCGGTCTCCTCGTCGTTCCCGACTGCGCACTTCTGGGCAGATTGACGCGACCGTCACGCGTCCTGATCCGCCGCGAATCGATTGGGAATCTCCGGCGCCAAGTCGGTACAATGGCGAGTCGATGCTGCAACTGTCAGCGGCCTGATGAGGAAGGATACCGCCGATGACCCCGCAGACGCAAGCCATTTTCGACGCCGCCCTGGCGCTGTCCGAACCGGAGCGCGCCCTGCTGGTGGAGCGCTTGCTGGAGACGCTCTCCGCGGAGGGGGACGAAATGACCGACGATGAATTGGAAGCCGAACTGAATCGGCGGCGCGCCGAAATCCTGGAGGGAACGGTGAAGCCCGTTCCCTTGTCGGAACTGTGGCTCGACGAGTGAGAGATTGCCGCCGTGGCCCCCCATGCCGTCAACTTTCATCCCCTGGCCACGCAGGAAGCCCGGATAGCTTCCCGTTGGTACGCGCGGCGCAGCGCTGCCGCGGCCCAGCGATTCCAACTCGCTGTCCAGCAGGTCGCGCAACAGGTCGGGGCCGCACCAGACCAGGGTGTACCATTCCGCAGTCGGTTTCGCTGGATGCGTGTGCGACGGTTTTCCTACGTGCTCTACTACGAGGTGCTTGACCCAACGCAGGTGCTGATCTACGCCGTCGCTCACACCAGCCGCCGCCCCGGCTACTGGCTGCGGCGCACCGGTCCCTGACAGCCTTGATCTGTCCGCGCTAGCCAGTCACACTCATGATACGCATGATAGGATTCGCCGGAGGATCCAACCCGCCGGCGCGTTCCAGGTCGGCACTCACGCCGCCACCCGGGCGCTGACCATCTAGCCGGTCGAGGCTCATCACGTGAGTCAGGAAAGGTTGAGTCTCCCTCGCGGCCTGGGATAGAATGCTGGTGATGCTCCCCACCCACACCACCGTCCTGTTGTTCCTCCTCGGCCTGCTGGCTCACCTCACCGGCCTGGCCTACGCGGTGCTGCACGCCCTGCTCGTCGAGCAATTCCCCGGCGGCGCCGGCTGGATGCCCGACACCGGCTACACGCGCTCGCTGCACTGGCTCGTCCTCGGCTACGATGCGGTCGTCTTCCTCGCCTTCCTCCTCGACGCCCTGCTGGCGGCCCGCTCCTGCCGGCCGCGGCGGCTGCGCGTCCAGCGCGAGCGCCCCGCCCGGCTCTCGGTCGGCATCGATAACGAGGTCGCCCTTGTCCTCGAAAATGCCGGGGCGCGGCGGCTGCGGCTGGTGGTGCGCGACGAGCCGCCCGCGTCCTTCAAGGCCGTGCCCGTCGAGCAGCGCGCCCGGGTGCCGCGCCACGGCCGCCTTCGCCTGACCTACCGGCTCCTGCCGGCCGAGCGCGGCAACTTCGCGTTCGGCAATGTCTACCTGCGCTGCCGCGGACCGCTCGGCCTCGCCTGGACCCAGCGGACCGTCCCCGCCGCGGAGCCGGTGCAGGTCTACCCCAACCTCCTCGAAGTGCGCCGCTACGAGGCGCTGGTCCGCACCACGCTGGTCCGCGCCGGCGGCTACCGCTCCAAGCGGCTGCCGGGGGCCGGCCGCGAGTTCAGCCACTACCGCGACTACTACCCCGACGACGATTACAAGAGCGTCAGCTGGAAGGCGACCGCCCGCCGCGGCAAGCCGATCACCGCCGTCCACGAGAGCGAGCACAGCCAGGACGTCATCTTCTGCCTCGACGTCGGCCGCATGATGGCCGCCCGCGTCGGCACCCTGACCAAGCTCGACCACGCTATCAACGCCGTGCTGATGCTCACCCACGTCAGCCAGACCTTCCAGGACAACGTCGGCCTGCTCGTCTTCTCGCACGCCGTCCACCTCTATCTGCCGCCGGCCAAGGGCAAGGCGCAGCACGCCCTGTTCCTGCAAACGCTGTACAGCATCAAGCCGGAGTTGTCTTACGTCAATTACAGCGAGGCGTTCCAGTACCTCATCGGCCGCCACCCCAAGCGGGCGCTGACGATGGTCTTCACCGACCTGCTCGACTCGGTGGTGTCGGCGGAGTACCGCGACGCGGCCCGGCTGCTGCGCCGCTTCCACCTGCCGCTGACCCTGGCCGTCGCCGACGTGCCGCTGCAGGACCTCGCCGCCACGACGCCGCGCACCGCGCGGCAGACCTACGAGGTGCTGGTGGCGCGCGACCTGCTCCAGTCGCGGGCCGAACTGCTCGGCAGCCTGGAGCGCGAGGGGGTGATGACGCTCGATACGGTGCCGGAGCGGCTGACCATCGACGCGGTGAATCGCTACCTGGCCCTGAAGACGGGGGCGCGGACGTGAGGTTGCGATTTATCGTTTCGCGCTCGCGCCGCGGCGCGAGCGCGAAACGATAAATCGCAACGCGCGAAACGGGGACATCGGACATGGATTTAACCACCTTCCTCAACCGGCGCCGGCCCGACTGGCGTCGCCTCGAAGAAGTCCTCGCCCGCGTCGAGGGCAGCGGCCTGGCCCTCCTCGACGACGAGCAGGCGGTGGAGTTCGGCCGACTCTACCGCCGCGCCGCCTCGGACCTCAACCAGGCGCAGACCTTCGTCAGCGGCGAGGCGACGGTGCAATACCTCAACGACCTCGTCGCCCGCTGCTACCTCGTCATCTACGCCAAGACCAAGGTCGATCTGCGCGGCGTCGTCCGCCACCTCGTCTTCGGCTTCCCCGCGGTGTTCCGGCGAAACCTGGGGCACTTCCTGTTCGCCGTTGCTCTGCTGGCCGTCGGGACTGTCTTTGGGTTCCTGGCGTCGTACTTCGACCCGGACGTGGCGCGGGCGTACCTGCTGCCGGACATGCCGATGATTCAGCCGGGTGTCGAGGGGCCGCAGGCGGACACCGGCCACCTGATGGGGTTCTCCAGCTTCCTGTTCACGCACAACGTCGGCGTAACGCTGACCGCCTTCGCCCTCGGCATTGCGCTGGGTCTCGGCACGGCGTGGCTGATGTTTTACACTGGAGTCATGCTGGGGGCGCTGGGGGCCATCTTCTACGAGGCGGATCAGCTCACGGCCTTCGCCACCGGCATCCTGCCGCACGGCGTCCTGGAAATTCCGGCGGTGCTCGTCGGCGGGGCGGCGGGCTTCGTGCTGGCGCAAGGGATCATTCGGGCCAGGCCGTGGTCGCGGCTGGACGAGTTGGCACGCGCCGGCAAGGAGGCGTTTTGGCTGGTCGGTGGTTGCCTACCGCTGTTGGCCTTCGCGGGCCTGCTGGAGGCCGGCGTCGCCCGGGCGCCCGACTGGGTGCTCAGCAGCGGCTTGAAGTTGACCGTCGCCGGCGTCTTCGCCCTGCTGTTCGTCGCCTACGTCTCGCTGCTCGGCTGGGGGAAAAAGGCCCTGCCCGCGGAATGACGTTCGCTTTCGTGGTTGTAGTCATGCTGCACCAGGTCGTCACCACCGAGAAAGTGCCCATCACGTACCGCGTTGCGGGGCTGGGCTCGCGCTTCCTGGCGTGGCTCGCTGACATCGGCTTGATCGCCGTGCTGGTAACCATGGGGTTAGCTGCCAGCCTCCCGCTCGATCTCGTCCGCCCGGGCGTCGGCAGCGCCGTCGCCTTTTTGTGGATTTTTACCCTGCAATGGGGGTATTTCCTCTTGTTCGAGTGGCTCTGGGCGGGACAGACTCCGGGCAAGCGCCTCCTGGGGCTGCGCGTGCTGCAGATGGACGGCACCGGCATCTCGTTCGTCCAGGCGGCGGTGCGGAACATCGTCCGGATGGCCGACGCACCACTGCCGGCCATCTACGCCCTCGGCTTCGTCGTGGCGGCGTGTAACCGCCACTGCCGGCGGCTCGGCGACCTGGCGGCGGGAACGCTCGTCGTTCACATGGAGCGCAAGGCCCGGGCGGTGCGGCCGCTGCCGGACGGCCCGCCGCTCGCCGACAAGGCCCTGGCCGCCCTGGTGCGCCAGCGCCTCCGCCAGCTCGACCGCCCCCAGCAGCAGACGCTGCTCGACCTGTGCCTGCGCCGCGACCAGCTACCCCTGCGCGAGCGCGCCCGCCTGTTCCGCGCGACGGCCGACTACTTCGAGAAGCGCCTCGGCCTGACGCGCGACGAGTTCCAGAGCGACGAGAAGTGCGTCCTGCAACTGGCGGCGCTTCTCGGCGACCGCACGCCGGCGGAGGAGTCCGCCCCCCGTTTCGCCGCGGCCCGGAAGGCGGCGGGGAGGGCGACATGATCTGGTTCGCCTGTGCCCGGTGCGGCAAGCGCCATAAGCAGCCCGCGGACGCGGCCGGCTCGCTGGTCTTCTGCGAGTGCGGCCAGGCCAACCGCGTTCCGTGGGACAGTACGGCCCCCGCCCCGCGCGAGTCTCGCGAGGGGGAGGCGCGGCCGGGCCGGCGGCGCCGGCGAGAGGCGCCGCCGCGCGACCCGGCGTACTGCCTCGACCACGAGGAGGCGCCGTCGGCGCACACCTGTCCCGACTGCGGCGAGGCGTTCTGCCCGCGCTGCCTGGTCGAATTCCAGGGGCTGCGCCTTTGCGGCCCCTGCAAGAACTTCCGCGTGCGCAAGCTCCAGCGCCTGCCGCGCGTGGCCGGGATGGCGATCGCCGCGCTCGTCGTCGGCCTGCTCAGCGCTCCGATCGTCTTCTGTACCACCGTCATTCCGATGGTCCAGCACCAACAGCCGGGCGTCATCCTTGGCTACGGGGTGGTCGGCATGGCGATCGGCGCGGCGGCGCTGCTGCTGGGCCTGGTCGGGTTGCGCGTGGCCGAGAAGGATGCGGGGCGGGGCGGCCGCGGCCTGGCGATGACCGGCGCGGCGTTCGGCACCGCGGGCCTGCTCTGGTCGCTGAGTCTGGTTGTGACCATGGCCAGCCGGTTCGTTCAGGGGTGAGCCGATGAGGCGCTGTCCCGACTGCGGCGAACGTCTGAAGGGCGACCCGGACCGCTACGGCGCGCGCTGCCCCGCCTGCCGCGGCCCGCTCTACGACGACCCGCCAGGCCGCGACCGCGGTCTCGAGGACGGTCGCTGCGCGGTCCACCCGGAGAACCCCGCGCGGGGCACCTGCGCCCGCTGCGGCAACTACCTGTGCGCCGTCTGCCGCACGCGCTGGCGCGACCGCTGGCTCTGCACCGCCTGCGCGGACCGGGCGCTGGAGCGGAACGAAGCGGTCCCGGCCGAGGCCAGTGCCCACCTGCGCCAAGCGCTGCTGTCGTTGGGGCTGGGCGTGGGGAGTTGGGTGATCTTTCTGTTCGGGATGCTGCTCGCGGGGGCGGCGGTGTCGAGCGGCGGGCCGGGCTTGGTCATCCTGGTGGGCCTGCTGGTGATGGTCAGCCCGGTGCCGGCCGTCATCGGCGTCGGCCAGGGGGCCGCCGCCATCCGCGCCCGCGGCGACCACATGATACTGGCGACGCTCGGCCTGGTCCTCAGCGGCCTGAACGTCGGCAGCGTGATCGGGCTGCTCAGCTTCGGCTTCGCCTTGCAGACGTGAGGCCGGCGAGCGGGGGGGATGCCACGGGCTTGCCCCGTGGAGGCTCACGCTCGTTGCTACAGGGGCGAGGGGAAAAAAGACTTTTTCTCCCATCGCCGTAGCGGCAAGCGTAACCATCCACGGGGCAAGCCCGTGGCATTCATCCCAGCAGCTTGTGCAGATGCAGGTGAAACGGCCCGAGCTTGCCACCGTAGTTGCCCGCACTGATGCGCAGCACGCCCGCCCGGCAGGCCGCGCGCACGCCGACCCGCGTCGCCTCCTCCACCGCCGGCAGCTCGGTCCCGTCGATCACGATCTCGTAGACCGCATTGGCCCCATCGGGCAGCGCCGAAGTGACCAAACCGCGCAGGGTCGGGCAGTAGGCGTCGTTGGTGCTGGCGCGGAGCTTCTTGTAGCGGCTGCCGACCTTGCTGCCGCTGCGCACGACGCCGCCGGGGAAGGGGAGGATGACTCCCAGCACCCGGCCAATGGCGGCGACCGCCGCCTCGGCCGCCGCCAGCGCCGCGGCCTGGCTGGCGCCGACGATGAGGAAGTTGCCGCCGGCGACCCCCTTGACGGTGCCGAACCAATCTTCGCAGAGGAACTCGCCGTCCATGACCGGCAAGCGCCAGAAGCGGCGGCCCTCGAGCTTCTTGCTGAACTGGAAGGTGTCGCCGAAGAAGCGCAGCTGGCCGCCGACGCGGACGTTCTTGTCCTTGACCAGCGGCAGGCCGTTGTAGCAGGCGGTGGTCGGGCAGGTGAGGACGCACTGGCCGACGCGATTGACGAGGGCCTTCTGCAGGGCGTCGCGGCTAAAGGCGAACAGGAGCAGGCTGACGCCGGGCCGGCCGTCGGGCGTCTCGTCGCCGGAAAGGGTGCGCTCGATGCCGGCCTCCGCGTCGCAGCCGATGACCGACGAGGCGTAGCCGGTCGTGACCTGGCCCGCGGTTTGCGCCCAGGCGGCCGTCTCGGCGGTGACGAGCAGCCGAGCCGCCGTCATGGGGAAGGCCTCGGCGAAGGTGTCCTCGATGGGGACGTCGTTGATGGTGAGCAAGGCAGCATGTCCTCGCCGCCGGTAGACTCAAGCACTCTTCTTCAGCACGTCGGCCAAACTAAGGCGCGGGAGCCATACCGTCTTGTTGAAATGGTCAATGCCGTGGGCCACTTGGATTTCACGGAGCCCGTAGCAACGGTGCTCGATGAGGCCTTCGCACTCGCACAACGCCATCCGAAGTGCGATGAGCGAATGGGCTTCCGGCTTGAGCGGGCAGGCCAGGAGGCGCAGGAGCTCTTCAAGTCGGCCCAGGATATAATAACTTTCTCGCTCCGGAAAAGACCACGTCTTCTCCCACCGGACCAGCCAGCGTCCGAACCAGTAGCGCAGGAACAATCGCCAGATGCTCATCCCGAAAGGCCGCCGATGAGCCGCCGGGTCGGGGCAGTTTCCCTGGCCCTGCACGGCGCCCGCCAGACTCTCGATCAGCCGGCGGATCGGCTCGGTTTTCTCGGGTCCGTAATACGCCCGGAAGTCCGGCCAGGGATCGGACAGGGCCCGGTGAACGGAGCGCTCCGCCTCACGGCAATAGCAAAACAGCTTCACGACCGCTTCCCTGTCGAGCCGGACTGCCACGGCAACCTTCTCCTCAAGCGTACTTCGTGCGCCAGAACTCCCACCAGTATCGCCTCACCTTCACGAACGCAGGGTTCAGGCCGTGAAGGGCGAGCGGTTTGTCAGCCGGGATGATGGCCGTATTGCGGGGGCCGCAGACGTAGCTGACCAGGCCCGGCGGGGCGTCGAACTCGACGTAGGCCCCTTCCTCGGCGCAGCCCATCTCGGCTGCCGGCCCGCCCGCGCCTGGCTGAGCCGACCTGAACGGCTCGACTTCCACGTGAATCCCGGTGGCAATCAGTCCCCAGCCGCGGGCCAAGGTAAGTTGGCGGCTCGCTCGGATCGCGGCCAGCCCGGCATCGTTCGTGTGGTGCCGTACCCTCATGAGCCGCACCCGTTTGCCTGAGCGCGGTCCGGCGGTCCCGTCGCGCGACGGGGCTGGCGAACAGCAGACCTGCAACCGCTGCCCGGCAACCGCTCACCGTACCGAGTTCGCGGTATCCCGTGAGCTCGGTACGGTGACCGGGATGAGCACTACACGAACTTCGTCAGGCCCGGCATCGCGACCTTCGGCTCGGGCAGCGACGCCTTCATGTCGTACACCTTGGGCGACAGGTCTTCCTTCGAGTTCAGGGCCGCGGCCCACTCGATGACCTGCCCCGTGTACGTCGCCATGCGGCCCATGATCGCCATCAGCGTGCTCTTCGCCATCCACTCGCCGTCGTTGATCGGCTTGCCGGCGCGGATGCAGGCGAACAACTCATTGTGTTCGATCTGGTACATGTCGAGCTTCGGGTCGTCCTTCTCCGCCTTCGACTTCCAGGCGTTCGGCCCGGTGATGGTCACCTTCGGCGGGAACTTGGCGATCACGTCGCAGGTGCCCTGGGTGCCGAAGTAGTGGTCAGACACGTCGCTGGCGGCGCCCTCGTGATGGCGGCAGTAGCTGAACGCCTTGACGCCGCTGGCGTACTCATAGACGACGGCGTGGTGGTCGTAGATGTTCCCGAACTCGGGGCCGGTTCGCACCTGCCGGCCGCCAAGGCCGACCGCCCGCACCGGGTACTCGTTCTTCATCGCCCAGGCGGCCTTGTCGAGGCTGTGGACGTGCTGCTCGACGTTGAAGTCGCCCGAGAGCCAAGTGTAGAACCACCAGTTGCGCAGCTGGTGCTCCATGTCGCTCCAGCCCGGCTCACGCTTGCGCGGCGACCAGGTCTGGCCGGTGTTGTACACGGCCTGCAGTGCCGTGAAGTCGCCGACGGCGCCGGCGTGGAGGCGCTCCATCGTCTCGCGCATGACGGGGTGGCGGCGCCAGCAGAAGCCGCTGACCAGCGACAGGTTCTTCCTCTTCGCCTCGGCGGCGGCCGCCAACACGCGCTTGACGCCGGGGCCGTCCACGGCCATCGGCTTCTCGCAGAAGATGTGCTTGCCCGCCTTGACGGCCGCCTCCAGGTGGATCGGCCGGAAGCCCGGCGGCGTCGCCAGCAGGACGACATCGACGTTCTCGAGGACCTGCTTGTAAGCAGTGAAGCCGGTGAAGGAGGTGTCGGGCGTGACCGTGACACGGTCGCCAATGTCTCCCTCTGCTCGCAGGAGCTTCAGGGAGCCTTCGAGGTGGTCGGCGAAGACGTCGCCCATCGCCACCAGGCGGGTGTTCTTGTCGGCGCGAAGGGCCTGCATGGCGGCGCCGGTGCCGCGGCTCCCGCAGCCGATGAGGCCGATTTTCAGCATGTCGCTGCCGCCGGCGTGGACGGCGGGGACGACCAGCCCGCTCGCCAGGGTGGCGCCGGCGACCGCGGCGGAGGTCTTCAGGAAGTCACGGCGGGAGGCGGGAGACGGGGTGTGCTCGGACAAGGTTCGGACTCCTGCAGTTCGGGAAGGAGAGAGTCAGGCCGCCGCGGAGGGTCGGGCAGGCGGGGGACGGCGTTATTCTGCTAGAACTAGCCACAATCGGGGAGGGAGTCAAGCGCCTGGCCCGCGTCGCTCCAGGTCGAGGAGGAAGCGCTTGCGCCACAGCTCGCCGCCGTAGCCCCCAAGGCCGCCGCCCTTGTTGACGACCCGATGACACGGGATGACGATGGCGACGCGGTTCTGGCCGTTGGCCCGGCCGACGGCCCGGCTCGCGGCCGGCATGCCCAGGGCACAGGCGACGTCCTCGTAGGAGCGCGTCTCGCCGTAGGGAATCGCCAGCAGCTGCCCCCAGACGCGCTGCTGGAACGGCGTGCCCGGAAAGACGATGGGCACGGTGAACTCCCGCCGCGCACCCGCGAAGTATTCCGCCAGCTCTTCGGCGAGTCGGTCGGTGTGGTCGTGCCGTCCCGGCTCGACGGCGTCGCCGAACTGTCGTCGCAGGGCGGCGAGCTGGACTTGCTGTCGCGCCGGCTCGGCGAACTCCAGCAGGCAGATGCCGTCGTCGGTGGCGCCGACGAGGAGCGGGCCGACAGGGCTGTCGAGGGAGGTAGTCACGACGCGGTCGAGGGTATGGATGTTCATCGCCCCATTGTAGCCCGGATGGCCCGCGGGACTCCAGTGCAATTCGCAGGTGGCGACGGTATCAGGACTGCGGCTTCGCGTCCGGCGGGGTGAACAGCTCTTGCCAGCTGTTCACGTCGAGGGCACGCTCGCAGAGTCGTTCGAGTTCTTGCGGGTCGCTGATGGCGTTCACGGCGGCTCTGACAATGACGTCAGCCGGCCCGAGGCGCTTTTCTCCGACCAACAAGAGCATCTTTCGTCCCTCCGCAAGCCTCCCCGAGCGCAGGAGGTAACGGTACATGGCCGATTGTTCAAACTCGCGTTGAAGCGCGTCAGAAAGCATGGCGATAAACTCCTGTGAATAGCGCAGCTCCAGCAGGATTGAAGTGGACTTCCAGATGTCCTCCACCTTGTTCTCTTCTTCGAGAGGTTGCAGCCGTTCGTCCATCCGGCGAAGCACGCCCAGAACTTCCGCCTCGCTGACGTTGCTGATCGGCGCCAGGGCCAGCACCCCGAGTCCGCCGCTCAGCAGCGGCTCCACCGGTAATTGCCAGACGCGCAGCACGCCGTAACGCAGGACGGTATAAGGGACGGCCTCGCCCGGAAGCAAGCGCTGGGACAACCCTGTCACCTTCGGCGAGTCGGCCCCGGGATGCAGCAACACCGCCACGCTCAGAACGGGAAGGCCGTACCTGTACTCCTGAACGGCATTATACAGCTTCAGCCGCCGGGGAAGCTGCGCCGAATCGTGCCCGGCCTGGAAGTCGAGGTGGAGCAGATACTCGGGGTCGGCGTGGACACGCAGCAACTTATCCACGGCGCCGGACAGGAGGACCGAGTTATCGGCGTCCAGGGCGGTGACGGGCGCCCGAGGCCCGCCGGTCAAGGACACCCAGTCCTCCGGCGACAGGTCCACCAGGTTCTTCACCGTTGCGTCGTAATCTTTCGGCATCGTCACATCGCCTCACGCGGACCACTCCTCGTGATGTCCCGACGGAAATCGACCCCCACTGTAGGCCAGCGCCGGCCGCGACGCAAGGTACAGGCCGCGCTCGGCGCGCGAACGGCTGTGCTGCGTCGCTTCGCCCTTCTTCTGCTATAATCGCATTAGAATCGGATGACGTCGGAGAAGGTCCTTCTTGCTCCGGAGGGCACGGCGATGGCGACGGTAATCGAAGCCCCGATCGATCTGGTCGAAGCGGTGGCCGAGTTGCGTTTCCCGCCGAAGACCGACCGCTACATGCAGGTCCTGATGGATCGGAACAACGAGGGAACGTTGACCCCGGCGGAGCGAGACGAACTCGAATCGCTCGTTGAACTGAGTGAAGTGATGTCGCTGGTGCGGGCTCGTGCCTTGCACCTCCTTGGGAGGAAGCCCGCGTGACTTCCCGGTCGGATGCAGAGCGCCAGGTGGAGGCGCGCGCCGGGGAGCGCTGCGAGTAGTGCCGGATGCACCAGTCGCTCCAGGGCGCCACCTTTCACGTCGAGCACGTCGTCCCGCGCTCGCGCCGGCGGTCCGGGGCCTGCCTAGAATGCTACTGACGCCCCGCCTGATCCTCACGGAAGCCGCCGCATGGAACAGTCGCCGGCCACCCGCGCCAGCCTGCTGCTCCGCCTCCGCGACCCGCACGACAAGGAGGCCTGGGGACAGTTCGTTCAGCTTTACGCCCCCGTCGTCTACGGCTTCGCCCGCAAGCGCGGCCTGCAGGACGCCGACGCCGCCGACCTCATGCAGGAGGTCTTCCGCTCCGTCGCCGCCTCGGCCGGCCGCCTCGACTACGACCCCAAGCGCGGCTCCTTCCGCGGCTGGCTGTACACCGTAACGCGCAACAAGATCTATACCTTTCTCGACGCGCAAAGGCGGCAGGTGCGCGGCAGCGGCGACTCGGGGGCCCAGGTCCTCCTCGAGGAGCAGGCCGGGCGCGAGGACGGCACCGGGGAGCTGTGGGACCAGGAATACGAACGCAGCGCCTTCGCCTGGGCGGCCGAGCGCGTCCGCGGCGAGTTCCACGAGGCGACCTGGCAGGCGTTCTGGCTGACCGCCGTCGAGGGGCAGAGTCCTCGCGACGTCGGCCGGCAGCTCGGCCTGTCGCCCGGCGCCGTCTACGTCGCCAAGAGCCGCGTCATCGCCCGGCTCCGGGAGGAAGTTCGCGAGTTGGAAGAGGAATAAACGCAGTCCTCGTTTAGCCGCCGCCCTCGACTGATCGTTTCGCGAAACGATGAATCCGCGCCGCCCCGACGGCGGCGGCTAAACGGGGCGAGGGTTCTCCGATGTCACCCCACGAGTCCTGCCCCGAGCCCGCCCGCCTGAAAGACCTCGTCGATGGCTCCCTGGCCGACGACGAGCGTACCGCCCTGGTCGCCCACCTCGACGCCTGCGAGTCCTGCCAGCGCGCCCTGGAAGAGATGGCCTGCGGCGGCTCGTCTCTGCTCAGCGCCGCCTGTCACGTCCGCGAGCGCCCGCCGGCGCAGTCCGCCTACTGGGCCGCCGTCAAGCGTGTCGCAGAGGCGACGCCGCCCCCGCCCTGGGCCAGGAGTCCCATCGCCACGCGCCCCGAGGCGCCACCCGAGGCGGGCTCCTCGGCGGAGGACGTCGCGCTCGACTTCCTCAAGCCGTCGGACAACCCGGAGTTCCTCGGCAAACTTGGCCATTTCAACGTGGTCGGCGTCATCGGCAAGGGCGGCATGGGCATCGTGCTGCGCGCCCTGGACCGCTGCCTGCAGCGCTTCGTCGCCATCAAGGTGCTGAGCCCGGAGTTCGCCACCAACGAGACGGCCCGACAGCGCTTCATCCGCGAGGCCCGCGCCGCCGCCGCCGTCACCCACGAGAACGTCGTCGCCATCCACCAGGTCGATCACGACGAGGACAGCGATCTGCCGTTCCTGGTGATGCAGCTCATCACCGGCACCTCGCTGGAGGAGCACATCGCCGCCAGCGGCGCCCTGCCGCTGAAGGACGTGCTGCGCATCGGGGCGCAGGCGGCGGCCGGGCTGGCGGCGGCCCACCGCCAGGGGCTGATCCACCGCGACGTCAAGCCGGCGAACATCCTCCTGGAGAGCGACCTGCAGCGCGCCAAGCTGACCGACTTCGGCCTGGCCCGCGCCGCCGCCGACATGCGCCTGACACAGACCGGCTTCGTCCCCGGCACGCCGCTGTACATGGCGCCGGAGCAGGCACGCGGCGAGGCAGTCGATCACCGCGCCGACCTGTTTAGTCTGGGCAGCGTCCTCTACGCCATGTGTACCGGCCGGCCGCCGTTCAAGGGCAGCACGCCGTACGTCGTCCTCAAGAGCGTGACCGAGGAGCAGCCGCCACCGATCTCGGTCATCAACCCGGAGGTGCCCGGCTGGCTGGTGGACGTCATCGACAAGCTGCACGCCAAGAAGCCGGCGGACCGCTTCCAGTCCGCCGCCGATGTGGCTGAAGTCCTCAGCCGGGCCCTGGTACGGATTGAGCACCTGTCCGAGGACCAGAAGAAGGCGTGCAAGGCGGCGGCGGCGCGCCAGTCCCTCAGACGGGCGGTTGACCTGGGCCGGCGCCGCTTCCTCTGGATGGGGCTCGGCGTGCTCCTGGGCGCGGGCGGCACCGTGGCCGCCACGGCACTGCGGCGGCGCCTGAGCGGGACAGCCGGCGACGACGGGCCGTCGGTCGCGCCGCTGGCGACGCTGAACGCCCACGTCGGCCCGATCTGGTCGGCGGTCTTCTCGCCGGACGGCGAGACGCTGGCCATGTCGATCGACGACGGCACGGTCAAGCTGTGGAACACCCGCGACGACACGGTGCGGGTGACGATCCCCGCGCACCACGGCCCGGTCTGGTCGGTGCGCTTCTCCCCCGACGGCAAATGGCTGGCCACGACCAGCGACGACGAAACCGCCAAGCTGTGGGACGCGGCGACCGGCAAGGAGCTGAAGGTGTTCAAACACCCGGCCCCGGTGCGCCCCGTGGCCTTCTCCCCCGACGGGACGAAATTGCTGACCGGCGGCCGCAACGGCATCGTGCGCCTGTGGGACATCGACGCGGGGAAGGAGGTGTTCAAGGCACAGGCGCACGCCGGCGTGCTGATGGCCGTGTCCTTCTCCCCGGACGGACAGGCTTTTGCCACCGCGGGGAGTGACAAGATGGTGAAACTCTGGAATGTGGCCAACAGCAACCAGGAGAAGCTGGCGCTGTCGGGCCACACGGCCAGCGTCTACACGGTGGCCTTCTCCGCGGACGGCACCAAGCTCGCCTCGGGGAGCTGGGACCGCACGGTGCGGCTGTGGGACGCCGGCGCGGGCGAGTGCCTGGCGACGCTGACGGGGCACGCGCTCGACGTGTGGTCGGTGGCCTTCGCCCCGGACGGCAAGACGCTGGCCTCCGGCAGTGAGGACCGCACGGTGAAGCTGTGGGACGCGGCGACGGGCCAGGAGCTGACGACGTTCCGCGGCCACGGGGCGACGGTGTACACCGTGACGTACTCGCGCGACGGCAGGGTGCTGGCCTCCGGGGGGCGCGACGGCACCGTGAAGTTATGGGACCCGGCCGCGCGGCCGTGAGCTACAGCCGCGCCCGCTGCCGCGCCTCGGTGTAGGTTTCCTCCAGGTCGAGCGGCACGGCGCGGGTGCCGAGCAGGGCCAGCGGCAGCACCGGCAGCGGCCCGCCGATTGTAAGCGGGACCGGCCAGATGTCGATCTCGTTGGCGCCGCCGCGCCGCGCTGGCCGGTAGGCCATCGCCGCCAGCCACACCTCGTCCGGCATCTGCAAGCGGTCCTCCCACTGCATCAACGTCACCAACTCGTTGTGCATGTTGGCTTGCCGCGTCGTCACTGTGTCTGCCGTGACGATGCCGATGCCACGCTGGAGGTAGGCGGCGCACTTCGCCGCGAAGGCGCGGCGCGCGTCCGGCCGGTCCTTGTTGCGCGGGCTGACGAGTTCGATCACGGCCACCAGGCGGGCGTCGTCGCGCTCGTCGCGCACCTGCACTTCGAGGTCATCGGGGTAAACCGCGGGCGCGACCATCGTCGCGATGGGAGGGGCGTAGGTATGGATGGCCACTCCCCCACCCGGGCCGTTGGGCGACTGCTCGTCCTCCGCATCCGGCGACCGCTCGAACTCGGCCACGTCGGCCTCGACCTGGGGACCGAGGTGGGTCTGGATGACAGCGAGATAACGTCGGGGCAGGATTCGGTTCAGGTACGCACCAATCGAGCTAGCCCAAAAAGAATGGAACGATTCCCAAGGGTTGCGCGGGAAGAGGGGCGCGTGGTAATGATCGAGCAGTGGCACGGCAGTACCTCCTTCGGCTGGGTACGCTTCTTTTGTACCCGATCCGCCCCAGCCTGATAGCCCGGCCGCGCTTCCCCTACGACCCGACCCCCGCGCCCTCAGGTGTCCGGGGAAACAGGCACTCGGGAGATTCTGCTTGACAGGGAAGCGGCTGTTGTGGGACCCGGCCGCGCGGCCGTGACCATTGGCCGCGCCGGGGCGGCCCGTTACAGCCGCATCCGTTGCCGCGCCTCGGTGTAGGTCGCCTCCAGGTCGAGCGGGATGGCGCGGTGACGGAGGAGCGCCAGCGGCAGCACTGGCAGCGTCCCGCCGATCGTCAGCGCCACCGCCCAAACGTCGATCTCGTTGGCCGCGCCGCGCCGCGCCGGACGGTAGGCCACCGCCGCCAGCGACGCCTCAGCCGGCATCTGGAAGCGGTCTTGCAGTTCTAGCAACCGCACCACTTCGTTGTGCATGTTCGCTCGCCGCGTCGTCACGAGATCGACTGTGACGACGCCGATGCCACGCTGGAGATAGGCCGCGCACTTGGCCGCAAAGCCACGTCGGGCATCCGATCGGTCCTTATTGCGTGGGCTGACCAACTCGATTACCGCCACCAGGCGGGCATCGTCGCGCGCGTCGCGGACCTGCACTTCGACCACATCCGGGTAGAGCGCGGGCATGACCATCGTGGTCACGGGAGGGGCGTAAGCCTGCACCGCCACGCCTCCCCCCGGCCCATTGGATGATGGTTCGTCCTCAGAATCCGGCGGGCTCTCAAATTCGGCCACGTCGGCTTCAACCTGCGTGCCCAGGTGCGTTTGTACCTCGGCGAAGAATCGGCGGGGCAGGATGCGATCCAGCGTGTCAGCGAGGACCGTCGCCCAGCGGGCGTGGAACGAATCCCAATGGTGCCGCGGGTAGAGCGGCGCCTGATAATGATCGAGTAGCGGCACGGCAGTACCTCCTTCGCCTGAATACTATTCTGTTGTACCCGATCCGCCCCAGCCTGACAGCCGGCCGCGCTTCCCCTACGACCCGACCCCTGCGCCCCCAGGTGTCCGAACGATCGCGCTTCGTCTTTGCAATCCCATCCGTCTCCTGTTAGGCTGGGGGCATTGTGTAAAGACCCGGTAGAATTGACCGGGATCGTTCGTCTTCTTCTTGCCGCATTCCGTCCTGGTTTCCTCGCCGCCGACGAGGGGCCAACACCGACCCCGCCCGCTAACCGCTGATAGGGACCTACCTTACATGATCCGCACCAGCCGATCACTCCTCGCCGCGGCGGTACTGCTGCTGACCGCGACCCTCTTGCACGCCCAGGAACCGATCAAGTTCGCCCGCTCGCCGGACATCTCGCCGGACGGCAAGCTCATCGCCTTCAGCTACCTCGGTGACGTCTGGGTCGTCGAAACCATCGGCGGGGTCGCCCGGCCCGTGACCATGCACGAGGCCCACGACACCTACCCCGTCTTCAGCCCCGACGGCCGTTACATCGCCTTCTCGTCCAACCGCCACGGCAGCTACGACGTCTTCGTCGTGGCCACCCAGGGCGGCAAGCCGCGCCGCCTCACCTTCGACTCCGCCGCCGACGACGTCAACGGCTGGTCGCCCGACGGCAAGAACATCCTCTTCACCTCCACGCGCAGCACGGGCTTTCCCGCCTCGCGCGAGCTGTACACCGTCCCCTTCGAGGGCGGCCGCCAGCAGCGCGTCAGTGTCAATGAGGGGCGTGACGGCGTCTTCTCGCCGAAAGGGGACCAGGTCGCCTACGTCCGCGGGGCGGGCACCTGGTATCGCAAGGGGTACCGCGGCTCGTCCAACGACGACGTCTGGATCAGCAACGCCGACGGCAGCAACAACCGCCGCCTGACCACCTTCACCGGCCAGGACGGCTCGCCCATGTGGGGCGCCGACGGCCAATCGGTCTACTACGTCAGCGAGTTCTTCGGCACGCCGGCCAACATCGTCCGCCAGGACGCCGCCGGCAAATCGGCCCCCGTGCAGGTCACCTTCCACAAGGACGAGGCCGTCCGCAAGGCGCGCATCAGCGGACCGGGCAAGGACGGCTGCCAGTGGCTCGTCTACGAGTGCGGCGGCGACCTGTGGCTGGCCGCCACCAGGGACGGCGTGCCGCCGCGCCGCATCGCCATCGAGGTCTACGCCGACGACAAGAGCAACGCCGAGCAGACGCGCACCTTCACCCAGGGCTGCACCGAGTACGCCGTCTCGCCCGACGAGAGGCACGTCGCCTTCGTGGTCCACGGCACCCTCTGCCTGATGCCCATCGACGGCAGCGGCAAGGCGCGCCGCCTGACCACCACGGCGTCCTCCGACCACAGCCTCGCCTGGGCGCCCGACGGCCAGAAGATCCTTTTCGTCTCCGACCGCGACGGCCACGACGACGTCTACGCCCTGGAGCCCAACGACCCCGAGCACCCCAAGCTGGTCGAGGCGCTGCAATTCAAGGTGACGCGGCTGACCGAAACCAGCGACCCCGAGACTGGCCTCAGCTTCACCCCCGACGGCAAGCGCGTCGCCTTCTTGCGCGGCGGCCATCTCTGGACGATGAACCCCGACGGCACCGACCAGAAACTGCTGGTCAAGGACAAGGAGGTCATCGACTACGAGTTCACCAGCGACGGCAAGTGGCTGGCCTACGCGCGCATGGACGGCACCTTCGCCAGCGAGGTTTACGTCATGCCGGCCGGCGGCGGCGAGGCGAAGAACGTCACGCGCTACGCCACCTACAACGCCGGCATCACCTGGAGCAAGGACGGCAAAAAGCTCTCCTTCATCAGCTGGCGGCCCGACGCGCCGTCGCTGTACGTCCTGTCGATGCAGAAGCCGGCCGTCGCGGGCGCGCCCTCCACCAGCGACATCGACTGGGAAGACATCCACCTGCGCGTCGAGCACCCGGCTCGGGCCGACCTCCTGGAGGGGGCCATCAACCCCGACGGCAACAAGGTCGCCTACAGTTCGTTCGAGTCGGACGGCACCATCGACCTGTGGACCGCCAGTGTGCCGCGCGGCAGCATCACGCGCGTGACCACCGGCAACCTCCGCCCGCACCGGCTCCAGTGGTCGAAGAAGCACTCGAACCTGGTCTATTTCCTCGACCGCGACGGGCAGATCCGCATGGCGCGCCTCGGCCTGGGCAGCCTCGATGCCCTGCTGGCCGGGCCCGGCCGGCCGTCGGCGGGGGGGGACGCCGCGGTGCTCTCCTTCCGTTTGAAGATGACGGTGAATCGCGACGAGGAATTCCAGGAGATGTTCGACCAGAGTTGGCGCGCCCTGGCCGAGAACTTCTACGACGCCAAGTTCCATGGCGCCGACTGGAACGCGGTCCGCGCCCGCTATCGGCCGCTGGTCAAGCACGTCGCCATGAAGGAGGACCTGTACGCCCTGATCCACCTGATGCTCGGCGAATTGAACGCCTCGCACCTGGGCGTCGGCGGCTTCGGCCCGCGGCCCGAGGAGAACACCGCCGACCTCGGCCTGATTTTCGACGAAACGTATCGCGGGCCGGGCCTGAAGATCGCGGAGGTGCTCAAGCGGGGGCCCGCGGACAGGCGCGGCCTCAACCTGCGGCCGGGCGAGTTCGTCTCCAGCATCGACGGCACCCGGATCACCGAGCAGACCGACGTGAGCAAGCTGCTCAACGGCAAGATCGGCGAGGCGCTGGTCTTGCAGCTGACGTCGAACGCCAATGCCGACCCGCGCGACCCCAAGGCGTTCCGCCGCGTCGAGGTGCAGGCGACCGGCCGCGATGCGATCGCCAACCTGATGTACGAGCGCTGGGTCGAGAACAACGCCAAGCGCGTGGCCGAGCTGAGCAAGGGCAAGCTCGGCTACATCCACATCCCGAGCATGGACAAGGAGGGGCTGGACCGCTTCGTTCGGGCGCTGTACTCGGACAATTTCGACAAGGAGGCGATTGTTCTCGACGTCCGTTACAACGGCGGTGGGGCCACCCACGACAAGGTGCTCAACTACCTGGGCGGCCGCGAGCACACGCTGTTCCGGCAGCGTTACGGCGGCGAGGGGCCGGTGCTGCGCTCCGACGACCGCAAGTGGACCAAGCCGCTGGTGTTGCTGATCAACAACCGCTCGTATAGCGACGCCGAAATCTTCCCCAGCGCCTTCAAGACGCTGGCCCTGGGCAAGGTGGTCGGCCAGGCGACGGGCGGCCACGTCATCGGCACCATCAACGTCGCCCTGATCGATGGATCGACATTCCGGATCCCGCGCATCGGCGTTTACAACGTCAAGGGCGAGAACATGGACAAGGTCGGCGTGACGCCCGACGTGGCCGTGGAGACGCTGCCCGACCAGGCCGCCCGCGGCATCGACGCCCAGCTCGACCGGGCGGTGCAAGTCCTCACCGAGGACGTGGCGGAGTGGAAGAAGGCGCACCCCGGCATCGCCCAGGCGGGGGACGGCAAGCCGCCGGTCACCCCCGGCGCCGTCACGCCCGCCCCCGTGACGCCGATGAAGTAGTGGACGGTGCCCGCCACGCTGTCTTGTCATCGGCCCGCGGCGGAGGTACACATGAAGAGGATGAAATCAGGGCAGGCGCTCCTGTTAGCAGGTCTGGCGGCCGTCGCGTTGGCGGCGCCAGTTCGGGCGACGCCCGTCTCATGTGGGCGCTTCCCTCTCGGCGGCGCGCAGCGAGAAATCGACGTGACCACGGCCCTCCTGCTGGAGTATTACCGCCTGTTGCCCGAGCGTCATGACGGCGAAGATTCCAGGGCGTGGGCGGCCCGCCTGGAGGAAGGGCTGAAGCGGTTTAAGGCGAACGTCGCCGGCCGCTATGGCGAGGGGACGCTGCAGCGCCTCGCCGACCACCTTTCCCCCAAGATTCGTCGGGCGTCGCTGCTGGCACTGCACCACCTCGGCACGATGGCCTCCAACGAGGCGGTCGCCGAGCGGCTGCGCGACGACGACACCCAGGTGCGTCAGATGGCCGCCGACGCCCTGTGGGCCATCTGGTTCCGCGCCGACAGCGAGACGAACAACAAGGAGCTGCAAAAGGCGCTGCAGCAGCCCGACCCGAAGAAGGGGGTCGCGGCGCTGACGGCGCTGATCCGCAAGGCGCCGGCCTTCGCCGAGGCGTACAACCAGCGTGGCATCCTCTACTTCCAGATGCAGGAATACGACAAGTGCGTCGCCGACTGCGAGAAGGTGCTGCAGCTGAACAAGGAGCACTTCGGGGCGGCCGCGGGGCTCGGCCGCTGCTACCTGCGCCTGCGACTGCCGGCGCCAGCGCTGAAGGCGTTCCGCACCGCCTACGCGATCAACCCCAACCTCGAAGGGGTGCTCGACGCCATTCGCGACCTCGAAAGCGTCCTCGACGACGAGAAGTGATGGTTCCGCCGCTTGCGGCTTAGCGTTCGCCTCACAAGGGTGAGGCGAACGCTAAGCCGCAAGCGGCCGCGTACCACACGCTGCCGCCGTCCACCAACTCGACGCGCACCTGCCGTCCCGATTCCTCCGCGCTGATCGCGAACTGGCGCCCCTCCGCCGATGGATCGACCGTCGCGTAATGGATCGTGCGCCCGTCAAGGAGGACGTAGAGTTCCAGCGGCCGCCCGGCGCTGCCGACGACCGTGCCGGCCACACGGACCCGCCCGCCGTCCGCCGTCGCCCGCACCCCGCGCAGAAACGCCGTCCGCCGCACCTCGAGCGCCACGTCGCCCCACGCCTCGGTCCCTTCCACTTCCATGACGACCTCGTTGCGCACCCCGAGCAGGCACGTTACGTCGTGCTCGAACGGCGCGCCACCCTCGTGCGACCCGAGCGTTTGCCCGTTGAGCGACACCGCCGCCCGACCCCCGAAGCCACTGAAGGTCAGCCAGACGCGCTCGTCGGCGTCGATGCGCCCGGGGTAGCCGAAGCGGCGCAGGCGGCGCACGCCGTTGGGGAGTTGTTCGCTCCGCCACGGGCCGCGCAGGCGGATGCGGTGCGGGTAGTGGACGCCGGGTACGTTCATCACGGCGGGACTCCTCTTGTTTAGCGGCCGCCTTCGGGGCGGCGCGTTGGCCAACGCGCCGCCCCGAGGGCGGCCGCTAAACGAATAAATCGTTCAGCAGATGCGAATAGTCGGCGTAGGGCGTCACGTCGGGCGGCCCCTGGGCGTGCAGGTAGACGCCGCTGGACAGCGGCGAACGCACGGCGACGATGCTGCTCGACACGGTGCCGCGGTTCGCCGCGCGGAAGCAGATGGCCGGCCCGTCGCCGCCGTTCTGGGCGCACAATTCTTCGAGCGCCACGACGACCTGCTGGCTGCAACCGAACGTCCGCCGCTCGAGCCAGTTCAAGGCGTGCATGACGCGCGGGTCGCTGGCGTCGTTGACGTCGCGGTTGGCGACGACGTGAATCCCCGGCGGCAGCAGGCGCACGCGTAGCCAGTCGCCGGCGTGGATGACGGCGGCCGAGTACGCGTCGGCGCAGACGAAGTTGCAGCCGGCGTAGTCGCTGCCGTCGAGGGCGCGCGTCGCCATTTCGACCGCCTGGGTCGCCGATTCGCAGCGGAGCAGGTCGCGCGCCAGCAGGCCGCGGCTGCGCGGCTGGTCCGGCGGCTGCGATTTGCGGCGGTTGGTGACGGCGACGAGGACGCCGTGGGCGTTCAGGCCGAGCCAGGTGCCGCCGGCCGTCGGATCGAAGCCGCCCACTGCCGGCACCGGACCGTCGAGAAGCCGCGGCGGCTCGCCGCCGCGGGTGTAGAACTCCTCGCGGTTGGCGCCGACGACCAGCGGCGCGTCTTCGACCACGCGGAAAAACAGGGCGATGAGGCACATGGTTGCTGTCCGTTGTTGTCGGGGGAGGCGACGCGCTCATTGTACGGCTGGCTGGGTGCCGGTAGAATGCGCCGGCTCATCCGCGGCCGTCGGACCGACCCGGAGTGGTCCCCATCTCGCCGAACGACGCCCACGGAGTCCGCGCCATGTACGAACGCTTCACGGATCGTTCTCGCAAGGTGATGCAACTGGCCAACCAGGAGGCGCAGCGCTTCAACCACGAGTACATCGGCACCGAGCATATCCTCCTGGGCCTCGTCAAGGAGGGCGCCGGCGTCGCCGCCAACGTCCTCAAGAATCTCGACATCGACCTGAAGAAGGTCCGGATGGAGGTCGAGAAGATTGTCCAGTCCGGACCGGACATGGTGACGATAGGCAAGATCCCCCACACGCCCCGGGCCAAGAAGGTCATCGAGTACGCGATTGAGGAGGTCCAGCTGCTGAACCATAACTACGTCGGCACCGAGCACCTCCTGCTTGGCCTCGTGCGCGAGGAGGAGGGTGTTGCCGCGCAGGTGCTGCTGAACCTCGGCGTACGCCTCGAAGCTGTGCGGGAGGAGGTGCTGAATCTGCTGGCGTACAACCCGGGCGAGCGCCCGTCTGGCAGGCAGCCGACCCGGTTACACAAGACCCCGACACTCACCCGTCTCGGCGTGGACCTCACCGCGCTGGCCCATGACGGCCGGTTGGTGCCGTGTGTCGGCCGCGGCAACGAGATCGATCGGACCCTGCTCGTCATGGGTTGCCGCAGGGAGTCCAACCCGCTCCTCGTGGGCCCGACCGGCGTCGGGAAGGCGTCGATCATATGGGGGCTGGCGCGACTGGCCGCCAGCGACAACCCGCCGGAAGTCCTTCGCGGCCGCCGTGTCGTCCATGTCTTCCTGCGGACGGCCGTCATTGATGCTAAAGACGATAGCCAAAGACTCCTGCTCTTGGCGCGCGCTCTCGGCGGTGAGGCCCGACAAGCCGGGAACATCGTGCTATTTGTCGAAGACCTGTTCGCCTACGGCCACGACAGCCGGCTCTTCAAGGCGGCCCTGGACCTCACTGAAGTTCAGTGCATCGCCGCCGCAACGCCGGAGACGTATCGCTCATCGGTGGTCGTTGACCCGGTGTTCGGCCACAACTTCCAGCCGGTCTTCGTAGAGCCGCCTGCCGCGGGGGAGGTCGTCGCCATCCTGCGCGCGCACCGGGACGACTATCAAGACTATCACGGGGTGCAAATTGCGGACGACGCCTTGACCGCCGCAGCGGAGTTGTCCGAACGCTATCTGACGGAAGGCTGCCAGCCGGCCAAGGCGCTGCGTCTGCTCGACCAGGCAACGGCCCTCTTCCGCATGCGCCACCCGCCTGTTCTCCCCGACACGCGGGAACTGGACATGCGCATCGAGGAGTTGAACGGGACCAAGGAACGCGCCATCGGCGAGCAGGACTTCGAGAAGGCCGCGGGCTATCGCGACGAGGCCGAAAAGCTCAGGAAGAAAAAGGAGCAACTCCTGAACAAGTGGAGCGCCGAGCGGCCGCGCATCGACGGCGTCGTTGACGCGGCAGCCGTCGAGCAGGCCGTGACCAAGCTGACCGGCGTCCAGTTCCGCGGCAGCGACGCCATCCGGGCGAAGCCGGAGTCGCTGTAGCCGCTTGCGGCTTCGCGTTTGCTTCACCCGGGTTGCGCGAGCGCGAAACCGCAAGCGGCTACAGCGACTCGTCCGCCAGGTAGACGATGCGGCCGCACGCCTTGCACGTGACCAGCCGCCCGGAGAGCAGGTCGTTATGCTGCTGCTCCGTCAGGCCCGAATGGCACGCCGAGCACGTGTTGTTGTTCGCCAGCGACAGCGCGTCTTCACCCATCGAGCCCACCAGGCGCTCGTAGGTGGGGCGCAGGTCGTGCGGCAGCGTCGCCTCGACCTCCTTGAGTTCCGCCTGCGTCTTCCGCAGCTCCGCGGTCAGCGTCGCCACACGCTCCTTCGACGTCGTCTCGAAGCGGCTCAGCTCCTCCCGGCCCGTCTTCAGCACCTTCTCCATCTCGGGGACGCGGGCCGTGTGCTCCTCCACCTGCGTCATCCCCTCGAGGACGGCGTCCTCCAGCTCGCCGGACTTCTTCCGCACGTCGGCGATCTCGTGCTGCAGCGCGTCGTACTCCTTCTTCGAGGAGATGAGGCGGAGCTGTTCTTCGTATTTCTTGATCTGCAGGTGCATCTGCTTGAGCCCGCCCTCGTTCTGGTGGACCGTCACCTTGACGTGCTTGAGGGCCTCGTTCGCCGCCTTCAGCGCCGCCTCCTGCCGGGCGAGCTTCCCCTGCTGGGCCTTGATCTTCAGGGGCACCCGGCTGATCTCGTCTTGCAGGTTCTTGATGTGCCGCCGCAGTCGGTGCAACTCGCGCAGGATCCCAATCGCCCCAGACATGGTCGTGTCCTCCCATGCTGCCGCTTGCGGCTTCGCATGACCTGCCAAGCCGCAAGCGGCAGGTCAACAAAAAAACCGCCGGCCCTTCCGGACCGGCGGTTGCTATGTCAGTCGGCCGCGCGGCGTTTGCCGTCGAGGAACCCCTCGAGCTGGCGGCTTCGCACCGGGTGCTGTAGCTTGCGGACCGCCTTGGCCTCGATCTGCCGCACCCGCTCGCGCGTCACCTTGAAGATGCGGCCCACTTCCTCCAGCGTGTAGGTGTAGCCGTCGCCCAGGCCGTACCTCAGCTTGATGATCTCGCGCTCACGGTAGGTCAGCGTCTTGAGGACCTGCTCGATCTTGTCCTTGAGCATCTCCTGCGTCGCCGCCTGCACCGGCGACTCGGCCGAGTCGTCCTCGATGAAGTCGCCGAAGTAGCTGTCCTCGCTCTCGCCCACCGGCCGGTCCAGGCTGATCGGGTGGCGGCTGATCTTCATCACCCGCCGCGTCTCCTCGATGGTGATCCCCGCCGCCTTGGCCGTCTCCTCGATCGTCGGCTCGCGTCCCATCTCCTGCAGCAACTTCTTCGACACGTTGCGCAGCTTCGACATCGTCTCGATCATGTGGACCGGGATGCGGATCGTCCGGGCCTGATCGGCGATGGCCCGCGTGATCGCCTGCCGAATCCACCACGTCGCGTAGGTGCTAAACTTGTAGCCGCGGCGGTACTCGTACTTGTCCACCGCCCGCATCAGCCCGGTGTTGCCCTCCTGAATCAGGTCGAGGAAACTCAGGCCGCGGTTGCGGTACTTCTTGGCGATCGACACCACCAGCCGCAGGTTGCCGCCCGACAGCGCACGCTTGGCGTCCTCGTACTCCTTGAAGCGCTTCGTGACGATATCGACGCGCTTGCGCAGGCCGGCCGGCTCCTCCAGCGTCATCCGCATCAGGTCGTGCAGCTCCTTCTCCAGGTTGGCCCGGTCCTCCTTGCAGCAGCGCTGGCCCTTCATCTCTTCGACGACTTTTTCCAGTTCGTCCATCCGCGACGAGAACTGTTCCAGCTTCTTCATCAGGGGCTGCACGCGCTGGGTGCGGATCGACAACTCCTCGACCAGCGTGACCATCTTGCGGCGGCGCACGCGGATGTTGCGGCGCATCTTCCGCTTCTCGTCCTCGTCGTCCCCCTCCTCCTCAAGCAGCTTCTCGAAGTCCACCTCGTTCTGCCCCATCAGGTGCTCCAGCGTGCGCAGGTTGTGCGGCATGCGCTGGAGGATCTTGTCCTTTTCGAGGTTCTCGGTTAGCGACACCTTGACGGTGCGGTCGAAGGGCAGCTCGCCGGAGTGGACGCGCTTGAGGGTCTCGACCACCTGGCGGAGGGCGCCGTCGCACTCGAGGACCTTGCGGCGGAAGCGCTTGCGGGTGACTTCGATCTTCTTGGCCAGGGCGATCTCCTCGTTGCGCGTCAGCAGCGGGATGTTGCCCATCTGCGTGAGGTACATGCGCACCGGGTCGTCGATGCGGCGGCCGTCGTCCTCGTCGATGAAGGAGAGGTCGAGGTCGGCCCCGGCGTCGGCCTCGGCGGAGGCGGCGACGGGCGAGCCCTCCCGATCGGCGACGTCGTCCTCGTCGATCAGCTCGATGCCCTGCTCCTCCAGCATGAGGATCAGCTGGTCGAGTTTCTCCGGGTTGACGGCGTCGTCGGGCAGGTAGTCGTTGACCTGGGTGAAGGTCAGATAGCCCTTCTCCTTGCCCTGTTCGAGCAAGGCTTTCAGGCCCTCGTCGAGCTTCTCCATTAAACCCTCCTCGCCTCAAGCCCGGCGGCCGCAACGGCGCGCCCGCCACAGCCCCTGGTTCGCCGTGTGTTCCTCTGCCGGGGCGGACCTCCCATGTCCCACCCCCTAGCCCGCCGTCAGTGCGTTTCCGCTTGCAGCCGCCGCAGCAACTCGACCGCCTGAGCGTGATCGCTGACGGCGTTGAGCTGATTCTGGAGTTCTTGTTTCACCGGCTGAAGCCGCCTCCGGCGGAACTCCGCCAGGAGCTGTCGCAGGGTGGCGTCCCGATTCGGGTTGGCCCGCCCAATCTCCTGGAATTCGAGAGCCGCCGCCGCGAGTCGCGGGTTGTCCAGCCGGGCCCGCAACAGATCGAGGGTGGGCGGCTCACCCTCCGCCTGCAAAGCGTACAGGCCAGCCAGCAGTTGCCGCAACCCCAAGTGAGCGATCTCCTCGACGCCGACCTCCGCCAAGGCGGCCGGCACCAGCCCCGGGTCGGCCAGCAACACCTCCAGCAGCTGCCTCTCGTGCGGGGCCGGCGGGGGCGAGCGGCGCTCGCCGGCGGGCTCGGGATCGCGCCGCTTTTCCTCGGCCCGCTGCCGCCGCTGCCGCAGTTCGTCGAGCCGGGCCCGCACCGTCGTCTCTCGCAGGCCGAGGCGCTGGGCGATGCGCGTGACCATCAACTCGCGCTTCATCGCCCCGGACTGGCCCGCCAATTCGGGGGCCAGGGCGATGATCGCCAGCACGGCGTCGGCCGCCCGGCGCCGCCCCTCCACACCCTCCGCCGCCCCGTCGGCCGTCACCTGCCGCAGCTTGAAGTCCAGGGCGTCGGCCGCCGTCTCCAGCGCCTGCCGGAACGGATCGACCCCGCGCGTCACCAGCAGGTCGCACGGATCCAGGCCGTCGGGCAGCGTGGCCACCGCCAGGTCCACCTCCTGGCCGGCGAAGATCTCCAATGCCCGGTCCACGCCGGTGTCGCCGCCGGCGTCGGCGTCGAAGACGAGGACGACGCGCGGCGCGAACAGGCGCAGCTTGTGGACGTGCCGGGCGTTCAGCGCCGTGCCCATCGTGGCGACCACCTGCGACACCCCCATCTGATGGGCCATCAGAACGTCGGTGTAACCCTCGACGACCGCGAGGTAGCCGGCCTTGCCCGCCGCCGCCTTGGCCGCGTCCAGACCATACAGCTGCTCGCTCTTGTTGAACAGGGGAGTTTCCGCGGAGTTATAGTACTTGGGCGCCCGTGGCAGCTCGGGAGATGTGGGCAGGATCCGTCCGCCGAACCCCACCGTCCGGCCGAGGGCGTCCCGGATCGGGAACATGACCCGGTCGCGGAAACGGCAATAGTGGCCGTTCCCCTGCATTCGCCGGGCCAGCAGCCCGACCTCTTCGAGCAGGTCGAAGCCGACGCCGTCGGCCCGGCCCCGCTGCACCAGCCAATCGCCGGCCGGCGGGGCAAAGCCGAGGCCGAAGCGGCGCACCGTCTCGCCAAGGAGGCGGCGCTCGCCGAGGTACTGGCGGGCCTGTTCGGCCAGGGCGTCGTCGAGCAGACACCGTTGAAATTGCTCGGCCGCCCAGCGAATCGTTTCAAGCATAAGAGCGCGCCCCTGCGCCTGCGGGGACGCGCCCTGGTTTTCCAGCGGGATTCCGGCGCGGCGGGCCAGAAGTTCGAGCGCCTCGGGAAAGGTGATGCGCTCGTGTTCTTGAACAAAACTGATGACATCGCCGGATTTGTTACAGGACCAACACCGGTAGCGCTGCCGCCGCGGGTCCACGTCGAAGGAGGGGCGGTGGTCGTCGTGGAAGGGACAGAGCCCCTTCCAGGTGGCGCCGACCGGACGCAGCGCCACGTAACTGCCGACGACGTGAACGATGTCGTTAGCCTCTTTGACCTGCCGGATCAGGGCGTCGTCCGCCAAGGGCCACCCGTGTGCAGGAGGTTTCAATGCCCACGTGGTCGGGGCAGTGTCGGGGCATTCGCTGGGATGTTCCGTCGAGGCAACAGCCGGGGGGAAGAACGGCGCCGGCGGGACAACGAGACGTAAGGAGAGGAGAGAACGAGGGCGAAATATCCGGCGTCGGCCTGGAGGGCCGGCCACCCGACCTCCCGCACCCATCCCCCGAGCCCCCGTCGGGCGGACCACCTGGCCCGCTGCGTCGCCTTCCCTGGCTCACCCATCCGCCGGCCCACCGTCCTTCGCGGTGCCGGGCGCCGGCGCTGGGCCGAGTCATCTCCCAACGCCAACTCGGTCCACTCGGTCGCGCTTCTGAATTATAGCCGTGCTCCAAGATGGCGTCAAGTTCGGCGGACCCCGCAACCGGCCCAGTCGCGCGGCATTATCCCGTTGGCCGCCTTCTGTTTACGTTTCGCGCTCGCGTCGGGTCGCCGGACGCGAATGGCAATCGTGCAGGTCGTGCCGCTTCTCCCGCCTTTACGGTCAACCCCGACCCGTCCAGTTGCCGAAAATAAGAGGCGCAGTCCGAATGTGTTCCGGATGACGAAAGGAGGCACGGATGCTCAGGGCGCGTGTCAGTGCGGGGACGATCACCGGGTGCCTGCTCGTCTGGGGGGCCGTGGCCCAGGCGGCGCCGCCGCCCGGACCCGAGATCTTCCTGAGATATCGCCCCAGGCAGGAGGGCGTCCTTTACGGCACCCCCGACGCCAAGGACGTCGCCGCGTGCAAGGTCGAGCCGGAAAAGGGCAAGGACAAGGGCGCCGGCTGGCTGCTGCGCGACCCGCAGGGCCGACCCCTCCGCCGCTTCTACGACACCCAGTATGACGGCGTCAACAAGACCACCATCGACGTCTGGTCCTACTACCAGGACGGCGTCGAGACCTACCGCGAGCAGTTCGTCAACACCGCCGCCGACCCGGACCAGATGAACTACCGCTGGTTGAACCAGGGCGGCAGCAAGTGGGGCACCGCCCACACCAAGGACGGCAAGATCGACACCTGGAAGGTCATCTCCCCCGAGGAGGTCAGCCAGGAAATCGTGCTGGCGATCGTCAAGAACGAGTTCGCCCGCATCCAGGCGCTGATGATCAGCGACGCCGAGTTGAAGGCGCTCGACCCGCCGGCCGACCTGGCCAGGCGCGCCCGCGACGGCCGCGCCGCCGCCGCCGCCCGCTTCAAGGAGACCGTCAACAAGTTGGCCCTGAACGACAAGTCGCACTGGCTGCACCTGGAAACCGAGGCGCCGCACCTGATCCCGGTCGAGCGCGGCCGCGACATCCTGGAGCACGCTCACGGCACCATCGTCATCGAGACCGCCGCCAAAAACGACTGGATCCAGACCGGCGAAATGATCCAGGTCGGCCCGGGCTGGCGCCTGATCGAGGCCCCGACGGCCGGCGCCATCGACGGCAAGGCCGGCCCGATGGGCGGCGACAACCCGGAGCTGCAAAAACTGCTGACCGACCTGGGGGCGCTCGACGGCGACTTCTCGAAGAAGCCCGACGCCAAGCCGGCCGAGGTGCTGAAGTACAACCTCGAGCGCAGCACCCTGATCGAGAAAATCATCGCCGCCGTCAAGAGCGACGAGGAGCGCGGCCAGTGGATTCGCCAGGAGGCCGACTGCCTCAGCGCCGCGGCCCAGAACAGCCCGGCCGACGACAAGGCGGCCTACGAGCGACTGACGTCGGTCGTCGGGCAGGTCAAGAAGGCGATGCCGGCCGGCGACGCCCTGACGGCTTACGTCACCTTCCGCGAAATGCAGGCGTGGTACTACGACCAGACGCGGCAGAAGGATTACGACTTCAAGAAGGTCCACGAGGCCTGGCTGGAGCGCCTGGGGAAATACGCCAAGGACCACCCCACCAGCGAGGACGCCCCGGAAGCGATCCTGTCCGCGGGCTGGGTGAGCGAGACGCTCGGCAAGGAGGTCGAGGCGAAGAACTGGTATCAGCAGCTCGCCAAGGACTTCCCCGACAAGCCGCAGGGGGCCAAGGCCAAGGGCGCCATCCGCCGCCTCGGCCTGGAAGGCACCGAGTTGGCGCTGGCCGGCCCGACGCTGGACGGCGGCACGTTCGACGTCAGCAAGCTGCACGGTAAGGTGGTCGTCGTGTACTACTGGTACAGCTTCAACGGCGGGCCGGTGGGCGAGTTCGCCAAGCTGAAGCTGCTGCTGGACACCTACGCCGTCAAGGGGCTGGAGCTGGTGACGGTCAACCTCGATAGCAGCGCCAAGGAGGCATCGGACTTCGTCAAGAAGACCAACGCCCCCGGCACCCACCTCTACCAGGAAGGCGGCATGGACAGCAAGTACGCCGTCGAGTACGGCGTCATGATGCTGCCCAACCTGTTCCTGGTGGGCAAGGACGGCAAGGTCGTCAGCCGCACCCTGCAGATCGGCAACGTCGAAGAGGAAATCAAGAAGCAGGTTGCGAAGTAACCAGAAGCCTCGCGTGGCCTGGTTCCAGACGGACGCCTTAGAAATTGTAACAACAATGACTTGGCCGCTTGCGGCTGCGCAATCGTTCCTGCGAAGCCGCAAGCGGCAAGAGGGTTGTTGAGACAGGTTCTTAGGGGTAATCCGTTGGGGTGAGGGAGGGTGCCACGGGGCCGTCACATGCCCCGTGGCACCCTCGTCGCACCCTGGCACCCTGATTCGTTTCACGGGCCGGTGAAACGAATCGCGTTTCCCGATGTCCTTGTCCTTCAGTGACTTGCGCCGCCGACAACCCATTCGTTTCACGACTTTGGTAGACACACTTCAGGGAGGCAATGAAACGATTCGTCAGGGAGGAAATTTGGCCGCCTCGACGCGCGCTGTGAACCTCCAGCTCAACCGAGGAGAGTCCCCGCCGACTGGCACCCGCTTTTGAACCCGGCCGCCCGAATGAGGGTTTGGCCGAGTGGCGCGCCCTGGCCAAACCCCCTCTCCCGCGGATGAGCTTGGGGCCGGGGACGTGCGTTGTTTGTACGGAAGCAGTCGCGCGGCCGGATCGTTCCATGAGACGATGCGGGGCGCCGCACGCTTCCGGACGACCCAGGCGGCCACCCCCCTTGCCACGGGCGATTGTGTACGAATGTTCCAATACCGATGCCGACGAGCGGAGAAATGTGCGCTTTTTCTCTGGTGAGGCGGTGGGTTGAGACGTATACTCTTATCACTTCCAGTTCGGAATTGTTGCAGAAGCGTTCGGACTCGCGGATACATCGACGGTCCCCCTGGCCGTTTTACGGTTCCTGTTACCCTTTCAGGACTCGTTAGACTCATGCGCACGCACCCATCTCAGCCCCGCTCCTCCGCTTCCTGGCTCGCCGCCCTGCGCCCGCTGTCTCGGCCGTTCCGCCGCTGGTTCTCGCCGCGCCGCGCCGCCCCGATCCTGACGCGGTCGCTGCGGCTGGAAGCGCTGGAGACGCGCGATCTGCCGAGCGTCGTCTCTCCCATGTACATCGTCGCCCATCCTCTCTCCAACAAGCCGCTGGGGGCTCCCGGCCCGGTCGGCTATTCGCCGGCCCAGATCGTCCAGGCCTACGGCTTCAATCAGATCTCGTTCAACGGCGTCACTGGCAACGGCAGCGGCCAGACGATTGCCATCGTCGATGCCTACAACACCCCGACCATCACCGGCGACCTGGCGGCGTTTGACGTGGCCGAAAGCCTCGCCGCCCCGCCGTCCTTCAAGGTGGTCAACCAGAGCGGCGGCAACACTCTGCCGATGAACGCCACCCCAGGAGGGTGGGGCCTGGAGACCTCCCTGGACGTCGAGTGGGCGCACTCGGTCGCGCCGGGGGCCAACATCCTCCTCGTCGAGTCCAACACCGAAAACGACTCGGACATGTACGCCGCGGTCCAGTACGCCGCGGGCGTGTCGGGCGTGTGCGTGATCTCCATGAGCTGGGGCGATTCGGAGGCTCCCTCGGAGCTGGGCAACGACGGCTACTTCACCCACGCGGGAGTCACCTACGTCGCCGCCTCCGGCGACTCCGGCTCGCCGCCGATCTACCCCTCCGCCTCGCCGAACGTGCTCGCGGTCGGCGGCACCAGCCTGTCCCTCTCCAACGGGAACTACGGCAGTGAGTCGGCCTGGAGCGGTAGCGGCGGCGGCATCAGCGCGTTCGAGTCGGCACCGCCCTACCAGCAGGGTCTGGTGATCTACAACGGCAGCAGCAACGGGATGCGCACCACGCCGGACGTCTCTTACAACGCCAACCCGGGGACCGGCGTCGGCGTCCTCGATGACTGGGATTACGCTGGGTGGGTCCAGGTCGGCGGCACCAGCGCCGCGGCGCCGCAGTGGTCCGGCCTTATCGCCATCGCCAACCAGGGCCGGGCCCTGGAGGGCCTCGGCTCGCTCAGCGGCGCCAGCCAGACGCTGCCCGATCTCTACGCCCTACCCCAGAGCGACTTCCACGACATCACCACCGGCAGCAGCATCAGCACCAGCACCCCCCCGGGACCGAATTACGCGGCGGGGCCCGGCTACGACCTCGCCACCGGCCGCGGCACCCCGATGGCCAACCTCATCGTAAACGGCCTCATGGGTCCCGTCCAGGTGCTTTACGGCTCGCTGTCGGTGACCAACAACACCGGCAACGTCTCGGTCAGCGCCATCACAGGTTCGACGACAACGTACACCTTCACGGTCACAAACCTCACCGCGAACACGCTCACGCTTCAGGACCCGATCAGCCTGCCAACCGGCTTCACGCTTGTGTCCGACTTCGGTAATACCACCCTCGCCGGGGGGGTATCGACGACGTTCACGGTGGGGATCAATACGGCCACGGCCACGACATACAGCGGCACAGTGTCGTTCGGTATCAGCAATGCCAACAACAACTCGTTCAGCTTCACGCTCACTGGCACGGTGGGGAGTACGATCATCCTCGACGACAGCCAGTTGGGCTTCAGCGCGACGAGCGGCTGGCTGTACGCCTCGGGGTCGAACTACAGCCAGTACTACGACTCCAACACCCACTACATCCTCGGCGGCGTCGGCAGCAAGGATGTCGCCTCCTGGACGTTCACCGTGGCGCCAGGCACCTATCAGGTGTCGGCGACCTGGGTGCCGTACAGCAACCGGGCGACGAACGCGCAGTACACGGTGCTGTCCGGGTCGAGCGTGCTGGCGACGACCACGGTCAACCAGCAGCAGGCGCCCGGCAGCTTCAGCGACGCGGGGGCGCAGTGGCAGAATCTAGGCGCCGGGAACTTGCTCGACTTCGGCACCTCCCTGACCGTCGATTTGTCCGGCGCCGGCAACGGTTACCTCATCGCCGACGCGATGCGCATCCACCTCATCAGCGCCCTGCCCCAGGCGCCTGCGGTCCAGGTCTCCGAGGGGGCTACCGTCGTGGCGAACAACGGCAGCGTCAACTTCGGCAGCACCTTGGTAGGCGCTCCCCTCACCCAGACCTTCACCGTCACGGACACGGGGACCCAAGCCCTGACCCTGGGGAGTGTCAGCGTGACCGGGGCAGGCTTCACGCTGAGCGCGGCGCCTGGGGCGACAACACTCGCGTCGGGCGCCACGACCACCTTCGCGGTGCAGCTGAGCGCGGCGGCGGGCAGCTACAGCGGCAACGTCTCCTTTACCACCAACGACCCCAACAACCTCACCTTCACCTTCGCCGTCAGCGGGACCGTGAGTACCACGGAGATCCTCGACGACAGCCAGCCGGGCTTCAGCGCGACGAGCGGCTGGCTATACGCCTCGGGGTCGAACTACAGCCAGTACTACGACTCGAACACGCACTACATCCTCGGCAGCGCCGGCAGCCAGGACGTCGCCACCTGGGCTGTCAACGTGGGACCGGGCGTCTACCGGGTGTCGGTGACGTGGGTGCCCTTCAGCAACCGGGCGACCAACGCGCAGTACACCGTGCTGCTGGGATCGTCGGTGCTGGGTTCATCGACGGTCAACCAGCAGCAGGCGCCCTCGAGCTTCAGCGATGCCGGCGCGCAATGGCAGAACCTGGGCGCCAGCACCCTCACGGTGACCAGCGCCGGCACGCTGAGCGTGCAGCTGGCCGGCACCGGCAACGGCTACCTCATCGCCGACGCCGTCCGCGTCCAGTACCTCAGCGCCCTCCCTAACGGCCCGCAGGCCCAGGTTTCCGACGGCAGCACGGCCATCGCCGACGGCACAGGCAGCGACTCCTTCGGCACGGCGATGGTGGGCGGCCCGGTGACGAAGACCTTCACGGTCAAGAACGCCGGCAACCAGACCTTGACGCTGTCCGACCCGATCAGCCTGCCGTCGGGCTTCAGCCTGGCGTCGGACTTCGGCAGCACCAGCCTGGCGCCGGGGGCTACGACGACGTTCGCCGTGACGTTGACGGCGGCCGCGACGGGTACCTACAGCGGGACGCTCTCCTTCGGCACCAACGACGCCAACAACAACCCGTACACCTTCACCGTCAGCGGCACGGTGAGCACCACCGTCATCATCGACGACAGCGGAGCGGGCTTCAGCGCGACGAGCGGCTGGCTGTACGCCTCGGGGTCGAACTACAGCCAGTACTACGACTCGAACACGCACTACATCCTGGGCAGCCCCGGCAGCCAGGACGTCGCCACCTGGGCTGTCAACGTGGGGCCGGGCGTCTACCGGGTGTCGGCGACGTGGGTGCCCTTCAGCAACCGGGCGACCAACGCGCAGTACACAGTGCTGCTGGGATCGTCGGTGCAAGGCAGCGCCACGATCAACCAGCAGGTCGGGCCGTCGAGCTTCAGCGATGCCGGCGCGCAATGGCAGGACCTAGGCGCTGGCACCTTCACGGTCACCAGCGCCGGCACGCTGAGCGTGCAGCTGGCCGGCACCGGCAACGGCTACCTTATCGCCGACGCCGTCCGCATCCAGAAGGTAGGTTAGCGGATCACTCGCCGTCTGTTCCCCCTCGATAGGCCGGGGCAAGGACAGCTAATCGACGCCAGATTCGATGCCGAGCGCTCGTCCGTTCAAAACCATGAGGCCTCTCACACGCCGCCTATTTTGGGAACGGAACGCCTGGGTTGTTGCCCGAAGCCGGCGGCATGTTTGCCGTTGCGCGAAAGCGGTGCTATACCTATGATGGTATCGCCCCCGTGGCCTGTTATTCGATCCCTGATACCGCGCTCGAGGGTGCCGATGCTGCGAAGCATCAAGTTGACGGTTACGAAGCTCGTTTGCACATACATCCGAAGGACGCCCCCGCACCCGGGTAGGGGCGTCCTTCTTCGGTTCGTGCGCTGGCTTCATCCTGAGCCGTATGCTCACCAACTGGCTCCAGGGGTGACGATCAAACTCAGGCTCAACACCGACGACGACGTTCTCCACATCACGCATCACTACGATCAGTCCGACGAGCTTCAGGTTTTTCTCTCCCTACTGCGCGAAGGGATGGTCGTCGTGGATGTTGGCGCCAACATCGGCCTATATACGCTGCTGTCCGCCCGCAGAGTGGGCGCTACCGGCAAGGTGTTCGCGTTTGAACCCGTTCCTCACGTGTATGAGCGGCTCAAGGAGAACATCGCGGTCAACGCGATCACCAACGTCTATGCCCTTCAATTGGCCCTCTCCGACGCGCCTGGCACGGCCCGGCTGTTCACGGGCCGCAACAGCATGCAGGGATCGCTCTACCGGCAGCAGACGTTGCAAACTATCGACGTCACCACGACTTCGCTTGATCAATTCCTCGGTGAGAACGGCGTGGAGAAGGTCGATGCCGTGAAGATCGATGCCGAAGGCGCGGAGATGCACATCCTGCGAGGTATGCACCAGCTCCTCAGCAGTGAGAATAAGCCGATCCTTCTCGTCGAGCATAATGATACAGCTCTCGCTGCGGCGGGGACGTCTCCTGCTGAGTTATTCCATTCCATCGTGCGCTATGGCTACTCGGCGTTTCTGGTCGAGCGAGGCGTCATGAAGCCCGTTGCCGACGTGCAGAAGGCCCCGGACTACTATGCGGAGGCGCATTTGGATTATGTCTTCATTCCGACGGGGTCACCCATGTATGATACGAACTATGGGCTCGACAAAGGAAGCCACGACGTGTGAGTCTTCTGGCCGCCACTCAGTCGTCCACCACATGCCGAAGTCGAAGGTTGAAGCACGGCCCCTGTGACGAAGGCCTGCTGCAAGGATCGTTGCATGCCGTTATGCCGGGCTAGTTGATTTCGAGGAAAGGGTGATGTGGGGTTGGCTGAGTCCCGAGTGGCGCCGGATTGCCCGGAACGTCGCGTGGTTGCTGGGCAACCAAGTGCTGGTAATGGTTGTCGCCGCGACTGTCGGGGTCTGGGTTGCCCGTTACCTAGGCCCCTCCGACTATGGGACGCTTAGTTTTGGGACGAGCATTGTGGCCATTTCGGCCTCGTTTGCCGTGCTGGGGCTGGAGAAGGTGGTCGTGCGACAGCTTCTCGCCGGCCCAGGCGCCGAGGGGGAGATCTTGGGGTCGGCGCTGGTGCTGCGTGTGATCAGCGGCTGCGTGGCAGGAGTCGGGGCCATCGCGGCGGCGGTGTGGCTCCGGGCGCATGACTCGCAGACGCGATGGGTCGTGGCCATCGCGAGCCTGAGTTTGCTCCCCCAGGCTGTGCAGGTGGCGGAGTACTGGTTTGCCTCCCGGGTGGAGTCCCGATACGCAATCCGCGCCCGGATCGGTGCCCTAGTCGCCTCCACCGTAGGCAGGATCGTACTGATCGCGTGTAGCGCCTCCGTCGTTTGGTTTGCCGTCATGATCGTGGTTGAGATGGCGTTCAACGCGGGGGTGTTGTTACTCATCTGCCAGCGATTGGCCGTACACCTGGGCACGTGGACCTGGTCTCTCCGCCGGGCAGTGGCATTGATGAAGGAAGGCTACCCTCTCCTGATCGCGAGTATGGCGACGGCCGCCTACCTGCGGGTGGACCAGATCGTGATTCGAGAGACCCACGGCGCGGAGGCGGTCGGGGCTTACGCAGCGGTCGTGCAGATGGTGGAGATGACCAGCGTCGTCTCCGCCGCAGTTGTCGCCTCCTTCTTCCCGGCGATGATCAAACTTCGGGAAGCCAACAAAGAACACTACGAGGTTCGCGTTCAGCAATTCTTCGACGTCATGACCTGGCTAGCGATTCTCATTGCAGTGATCGTCAGCTCGGCGTCGGGCTTTGCTGTCCGGCTCGCGTTCGGCGAGGCCTATGGGGCGGGTGGACCGATCCTGGCCATCCTCGTATGGCGATGCGTGCTACTCTTCCCAGGAGAGGTGCTGATGCACTGGCTCCTAGCGGAGGGGTTACAGCACGGTATCCTCGTGATCGTTGGAATTGCCGGCTTAACAAGTGTCGCCCTCAACTGCTGTCTGACCCCGACTTACGGCCCGACCGGGGCGGCCGTGGTGTCGCTCGTTAGCCCGGCATGTGCCCTCTTTGTTGGGCCGCTGCTGTTCCCACGAACGCGGCGGTCCTTCCGCTATCTGGGGCTGGCCTTCCTCAGTCCCATCCGCTATCCCTGGATTTGTTGGGTATCATGATATAGGTCGCGTGCCTGCCAGTGGGGTAAGATGACTGTGCAAACGGATGCGACCTCGAAAAAGCTTCACGTCCTTATCGACGGCGCGGTCTACGGCATTCAGCGCCACGGCGGAATCAACACGTATTTCAACGAAGTCATGGCACGACTCGCCCGGCGCTCCGATACCGAGATCGAGGTACTGCTCCCCTTCCTCGCGCTGAGCCGGCCGCCGCGCGTCCGGGGCATCACGGCGCGAAGACTCTTCCTGCCGGCAACCCTGGGCTTCGGAACGCGCCGCCTCCTGTCGCTGATGAACGAGGCGATACGAAGCATCTACGTGCGCTCCAAGGTGGGGCACATCTATCATGCCACCTACTTCGACTGGGCGCCCGAAGGGATCCCGCAGGTGGCCTCCGTGTACGACATGAACCACGAGCTATTCCCGGAACACTACGACAACGAATGGGGCGTCTTCCTGCGCTGTCGGTACCGCGAGTACGCCCGTCGGGCCACGCGCATCATCGCCATCTCCCAGAAGACGAAGGACGACGTCATCCGCTTCTACGACATCGATCCCACCCGGATCGACGTCGTCCACCTGGCCGCCGGTCGGGAATTGTTCTGGCCGGACCGCACCCCGCGTTCGCTCGCCTTCGTCCGGGATCGACTCGGCTTAGCCGGCCCGTATTTCCTGTACGTCGGCGGCCGCCAGGACTGGTACAAGAATTTCCCCGCCTTGCTGGAAGCCTTCGCTGCCAGCGGCCTTCAGACTCGGATGGCGCTGGTGGTGGCCGGACGCCCGTGGACGTCCTCCGAAGCCGCCAGCATCCGGCGCCTCGGCTTGCAGGATGCCGTGCGGTTAGTCCCTCACCCGACGACCGACCAGTTGCGCGTCCTCTATAGTTCCGCCCACGCCTTCGTCTACCCTTCCTTGCACGAAGGCTTCGGCATCCCGCTCCTGGAGGCCATGGCCTGCGGCACCCTAGTTCTTGCCTCCGATGTCGATGTCTTCCGAGAGGTCGCCGGCGACGCGGCCCTCTTCTTCAACCCTGTTGATCCCGGGGCGATTGGCCGGAGTCTGGCCTCGTCCGTGGACCCCTCGTGCCGGGACGAGCACGTCGCGCGCGGCTTCGAGCAGGTCCAGCACTTTTCCTGGGAGAAATGTGCCGATGCGACGTACCAGGTGTACCAAAAAACGCTTGCGTCCCACTGCTAGGGGCACACCCTTTGGGGACGCTGGAGACAGCCATGGCCGATACGCCTCAGCCTCGCCTGATCGCCTTTTACCTCCCGCAGTACCATCCCATTCCAGAGAACAACATCTGGTGGGGACCGGGCTTTACCGAATGGAGAAACGTCGTGCGTGCCAGGCCCTTGTTTCCGGGGCACTATCAACCCCACCTGCCGGCGGACCTGGGCTTCTACGACCTACGTTTGTCCGAGACGAGGACCGCCCAGGCCGAGTTGGCGCGTGCTTACGGCATCCATGGCTATTGCTATTATCACTACTGGTTCCACGGGCGGCGCCTCCTCGAAAGACCGTTCGCGGAGGTCCTCGCGTCGGGGCAACCCGATTTTCCCTTTTGCCTGTGCTGGGCCAACGAGAACTGGACCCGGGCCTGGGACGGACAAACCCGGCACATGCTCATGGAACAGAGCTATTCCGAGGAAGACGACGCCAACCACCTCCGCTGGTTGGCGACGGCCTTCCGCGACCCGCGCTACATCCGAGTCGAGGGCAAACCGTTGTTCCTGGTCTACCGCACCCTGGGCCTTCCGTCACCGCTGCGGACGGCGACGCGCTGGCGCGAGGAGGCGCGCAAGCTGGGGGTCGGCGAATTGTTCCTCTGCCGGGTCGAGAGCTTCCCCGACGAGCGCGGCGATCCGGGCGCCCTCGGCTTCGACGCCGCGGTGGAGTTTCAACCCGACTGGGTCGCTCTCGACAGGAGCCTGTCGCCGGGCATTGCCTGGCTGCTGTCTCGCGGCCTGTCGGCGCTGAAGATCGGATATCGGATGGACAAAATATACTATTATGCCGCCGTCGTCGAACGCATGCTGAGCAAGGAACCGTCGCCGTACCGGCGCTTCCCGTGCGTGACTCCGTCGTGGGACAACTCCTCGCGGCGCAAGCGGGGGGCCACGATTTTACACAACGCGACCCCGGAGTTGTACGAGCGCTGGCTGCGCGGGGTGCTGCGGCGCGCCGCCGCGGAGGCCGGCGCGGGCCCGGTGGTGTTCGTCAACGCCTGGAACGAGTGGGCGGAGGGGAACCACCTGGAGCCCGACCTCCGCTTCGGGCGCGGGTACCTCGAGGCCACGCGACGCGCCGTCGAGTCGTGGCACGAGCCTGCCGGGGGCGGCGCCCCAGCCCGAGAGAGGGTTGGGAATGAGTACGACTGACTCCGTCGGCGACGTTTCTGTGGTTATCCCCGTCTACAACGGCGCCGCCTTTGTCGGGGCGGCGATGGCCTCTGTGTTCGGGCAGACCGAGCCGCCGCGGGAGCTCATCGTCGTCGATGACGCGTCCACCGACGACAGCGCCGCCCTCGTCGAAGCCGTGGCCCGCACGGCGCCACGGCCGATGCGGCTAATCCGCCGGGCGAACAACAGCGGGGGACCCGCGCGGCCGATGAATCAGGGCATCACAGCGGCGCGCGGCGAATTCGTCGCCGTGCTCGACCAGGACGATGTGTTCCTGCCGCGCCGGCTCGAGACGTTTGCGAGCGTGCTACGGGCGCATCCGGACGTGGCCCTGGCGTTCGGCCCCCCCGGCCAACTCGGGGATCCCGCGCGGCTGGGCATCGGCGGCCTGCCCCGGCGGAAGTTGCGCCAACTCCGGAACGCCGCACGCCCCGGGCACTGCCTCCTGTTCGACGGCAGCCAGGCGTTGCGGATGATGGTGGCCTTCGGCAACCTCGCGGTGGGCTACCCCGGCTTCCTCTTCCGCCGCGCCGACTGGGAGCGGAAGGGGGGGCTCGACGAGGGGCTGCGCGTGGCGTCGGATTACGACTTTGCCTGCTGGCTGTGCGCGCGCGGCCGGGTGGCCTTCGTGCCGCGGATCCTGTTCCTGCGCCGCCCCCACGGCGGGCTGTCCGTCACCTCCCTGGACGGGTGGATCGAGTTGGCCCGCGTCCTGCGGCGCTACGCTCCGCGGGCCTGCGCAGGCGCGCCCGACCCGCCGGCGTTCCGGGAGCGCTTGCGCACGCATTTCCTCTGGGTACTCGTCGGCGCCGGCCTCGCCGGGCGCCACGCCGAGGCCTTCTCCCTGCTCGGGTCCGCCCTCCGCGAGTGGGGCGTCACCCCCGAAGCCATGCTGACGGGGGCGAAGCTGCTGTTCACCCGCGCCCGGGCGCTGGCGGTCCGCCCGAAATGCCGGTTCCCCGCTGAAAAGATCGAGGAATTCCTGCGGGAGTTGCGGGCCCTGATGTCCCTCTGTCGGGGGCGGCCAGAACCCCTTGGGGGCCCCGGGACGGAGCCACCGCTGGGTCGTCGGGCGTGACAGGGGCTATTCTCAACAAAACAATCCAAAAAAATGATTGCATCGGCGATCTCATGCTGGTATATCCTCATTCATTGAGGATTGACTCCCGTGCCGCGCCTGCGGTCCGATCTCGCCGCCGAGTGGAGTGGGACGCACCACACCGGGCCGGAATACTACGCGCGCCGGGTCTTCACCTCAACCTCGGCAAGTCGTGCCGAGCCTCCGGCGGTCCCCTGCCCGCCCGGGCGCGACACTTCGACTCATGACACTCAGGAATTCTCGGAGGGCCGGCACCGCCGTGCTTGTCCGTCCCTCACCGGGCCCGTGCGTAGAGGGCCCCCGGGCGCGGCTCAGGGAGAGGTTGCTGTCACCTACGGCGCCAACCGAGCGCCCACAAGATTTCGGGAAAAATTGTGTCCGCTCGGCCGCGGAATTCCGTTGTAGCTGTGGACCGCGAGACCGGCCGTTGGGCAGTTGTCCCGCGGCGCGGGTCGAGCCTGCGGCGGCAGGCGCTGCCGCAGATGAGGAAGCCAGAGGGACAGTGATCCCGTGCGGGTCGTGACGGCCGGGTGGGGCTGCGGAAGAGCCCCCTCATTCCCACTTCTCGTAAGGGGCGCCGTCGCTTCTTTTCCGTTTCGTTCCCTGTTCTCACCGGAGGTGCATCATGAAGCGTACCCGACGAGCCCGTCCGGCCACGAAGCGTCCCCTGTGGGCGCGTCCATGCCTGGAGTCTCTGGAGGACCGCTGCTGTCCGACCGTCACGATCAACCCCGTTAGCGGCACCCTGAACGTGCAGGATGATGACAACGCCGGGATCATACAGCCCAACCTCAGCATCACGGAGACCGCCGCCAATACCTTCCGGGTCAAGGACAACAACACAGCCACCGTCTACGGGCCGTTCTCGGGCATCAACAACCTGGTCGTCACCCTCTACAGCTATTACGACAACCTGACCATCAACCTGAACGGCTTCACGACGGCGGGCTCCATCGCCGAGAACTGCGCCGGCGTCGGCAGCGGGCCAGCCAATTTCTTCCAGATCGTGAACGGCCGCGTCAACGGGAACCTGTACGTCCTGGCGCAGGGCGTGTCGAACACCAGCCTCATCGGTGACGGAGTCAACCCTCTGACCGTGGGTGGCCAGCTCAACATCCAGTACCAGAGCGAGGGCTGGGCCGGGGGCGACACCAACACGAGCAACACCACGACAGTCGAAGGCGCGACCATCAACTCCATGAACTACAAAAGCCTGAGCCCATCCGCGACGGACAACCTCACCCTGGGAGTCACGGGGGCAGGCAAGGGCTTCACGGAGAAGGGCGGCGCCTCGATCAGCTTCACGAGCGGCAACAGCTACACGCTCTCCATGGCCAACGGGTCGGTGGGCGCCGCCATCGCAGGCTCGCAGCTGAACATCCTCGGTGGGGGGAGCGGGGCCAGCGTTACCCTGGGGGATGGGACTTCCGCCTTCACGGACGGGGCGACGACCGTCATCGACCTCGACAACACCTCGGGCGGCACGATCACTGTCAACGACAACGTCCTTCTGTCGTCCACGACCCGGTTCGACGACTACGCCAACATCGCCATCGACCCCAACGGCGGGCCGAACGGCGTCAACCTGGGCAAGGGCCTCACGATCTGGAATAGCGACGCCGGCAGCACCGTGAACCTCGGCGACGCGACAAACACCTTCAACGGCACGATCACCGGGACCATCACGTTCGACACCGGCCATATCGCCGGGGACTCGGACGACGGGGGCAGCAGTGCCGGCGCCGTGGACACCCTGACGCTCGAGAGCCTGGAGACCCTCAAGGGCACCCTGGCTGCGAACCTGAACACCAGCACCGACACGATCGACGTCGAGGGAGACCTGAATGGGGCGCTTACCGTGAGCGGGGCCAACGGGCAGGACACCGTCATGGTGGGGCAGACGGCGGGGGCCACGATCAGCGGCACCGCCACGGTCACCCTGGGCAGTGGCGACGACACGGTCACCGTCGGGGCGGCGGCCGGATCGCCGACCACGGTCAACAAGGCCTCGTTCACCCTGGGCAACGGCGGCGACACGGTCACGCTGGCACAAACCGCCGTGATCACCACCACCGCCACGGTCACCCTGGGCAGCGGCAACGATCAGGTCACGGTGAACCAGGGGGCCAGGATCGGCACCAGCGCCTCGATCGGCCTCGGCAGCACCGGGGCGAAAACACTGGACTTCGCGGGCAACGTCGGGCCCACGGGAGGTACGACGGCAAACGTGCTGACCGTGACGTCCGGGGCCAACGCCGGTGTCGATGTGGAGCTCCAGAGTGGGGCCGTGTTCGGCGGCAACATCGACCTGGTCCTGACTCAGAGCAGTAACATCGTCGATTACCTGGCCGGCAACACGGCCATCAATGGAGGTGCGGGGAAACTGATCGCCTTCGGCCACACCCCCGCCGACTCGTTCCTCTTCCTGAACGGCTTCGACTCGATTAACCGCACCACGACCAACTTTACGGTCGTCCCGTAATCAGCAGCAGCGGCGAAGGCACCAGCCAGCCCACGGCGAGGTGCCAGGCGCCGCCCCCGTTCCAGGTGCCTCGATTCACGTCGTCCGGCCCTCCGTCATAATGGGTATTCGGGCGGCGGTAGCCCCCGCCGGCCGCCACCCGGCGGTCCGGCCGGGGGCTCGGCGGTGTCAGAGGCTATCCGGGCAGGTCCCTCCGCTCCCCGGGTTGCCCAAGCTCATGCTTGTGGGGAGGGGTTTGCGCGTAGAACAACAATGTGAGCAAACCCCCTTTCGGAAGGCCGGGTTCAAAACCGGGTGACAGTCGGCGGGGCCTCTCCCCGGTTGAGCTGGAGGTTCACAGCGCGTCGATTCGGGCGAATTTCCTCCCTGCCGAATCGTTTCATGGCCCCCCCGAAGTGTGTCTACCAAAGTCGTGAAACGAAAGGTGCCCGCCGGCCGTAAGACGGCGATTGCCAAGGACATCGGGAAACGCGATTCGTTTCACCGGCCGTGAAACGAAACGGCCCTTGGCACTCCCGGCGAGGCGAGTGAACGCCCGGCGCGGCCGGGGTGGCGCCGTGCCGTGCGGCCGTGCCACAGGAGTGTTACCCAGCGGCCCGGGCTCTTGAACCTTGCCCTTCGGAACCGCCGCGGGACGGCGCAAGGTGCTGCTCAGCTAGGGTTTGCGCTCGCCCTGGGGTTTGCTCACAATGCGCGGGGAATTGTGCGCAAACCCCCGACAGCCCCCGCAACAGCCACCGGCTTCGCGGATAGCCTCTCAGTCCTGATCCGGCGGCGGATCGACCGCGGGCACCAGGAGCGTGACGTGCCGCAGGGAGAGGGTGTCCTTCGGATCGTCCGGGGCAATCCGAAATGCCTCGATGCAGTCGTTGACCCACGCGGTGGCCACCCCGTCGCCCGCGCCGCCCGTCCGGGGCACGCGGGCGAACCGCTCCTCACGGGAGAAGTCGGTGGCGCGGTCGCTGTGCCAACCGACTCGCAGACCGGTCGGCGTGTTGCCGCCGTGACCGCAGCGATACTCCAGGCGGATGGCATACACGAACCGCGGGTGCGATACCCGAAAGATCGCCGCCGGATGTCTTCCGAGTGGCGTGCCTACACCCTCCTCCCATCTCATGTCCTCGAGCACCGCCGGGACGGGCAGGTACGATACCTCCTGCAGGATTGGGTCCTCCGGCTGGCGACCTAACGGGCCCATCTTGGCATGGCGGAGCATGCGTAACCCCCCCACCACCGACTCGTAGGTGTCGGGAGTCTGCTCGTGATAGAACAGGTGCAACTGGCGTTCTGCGAGGACGAAGGCGGGCGTGCCCGCGCGGAGGTCGTTATCGACCGCGGCCGTCCGGTCGCGGTAGATGCGCCCGAGGTTGACCCCGGCCGGGACGTGGAGCAGGAAGATTGCTCCCCCCAGGCAGAAGAGGGCCTGCTGCACCCGGTTGCGCCAGCCGGGCGGAAGGTACAACAGGCAGATGAAGTAAGCGCAACAGAGCAGGGGAATGCCGAGCGTCTCGTAGTGGGCCTCGAACCCCGGCGACCAGCCCCGGCCGGACCGCCCCCAGCCGACCGCGCCGGCCAGGCCCCCGAAGGCAGTCAAAAAGAGGAGGAGGCCGCCCGCACGACGGCGCTCGCCAGGCATCGTGCCCCATGCCACCGCCGACCCGGCCAGGCCGGCGAGGAGGATCCCGAGAGTGAGGATTCCCGAGACCGGCCAGCCGCGCGCCGCCTGTGGGCCGAGAGCGGCGCCGAGAAAGCGTGTGGCCAGAACGCAGGCGTCGGCCAGGCCACGGCTCGGCGGGTGCCAGGACGGGCGCTCGTAACCGAGGAAGTAACAGCCAGTGAGGAGGACGGCGGCGGCCACAAGGAGTGAGACGGCGACCAACCACGACCGGGGGCGGCGCGGGGCGGCGTACACCACCCACATTCCCATCAGGGGCACGAAAGGCAGGCCGTTCGCCCCGCACAGGGGCAGCAGCACAAGGCCAAGCGCGGCCAGGATGCCGGAGAGCGGCGTCAAGCCGTCCCGATGGCGGACGACAAGGAGCAAGAACACACACGCCAGGGCCGTGGAGGAGAGGAATTGAGCGTAGAAATCCCACCAGATGGCATTCTGCCCCAGGTGCAGCAAGGCCAGAACGAAGTAAGCGTCCCACCACGCCGTGTATCCGCGCAGCTGGCGGGCGGTGAGGATCATGGCCGCGGCGAGCGCGGCCAGGACGCCGACATTGAAGACCATGCCCGCGCGGCAGTCGGCACCGGCGGTACGGCCGACGAGGACTAGCGCCAGCTTGGGCAGCGGGATGCGGTGTTCGTTGTGCTGCGCCCACAACCACTGCGCGGTCAAAGGTTGTTCGCCCGTGATCGCGGGCACCATGGCCCAGTCGTCGGCCCACGGATACTTGAATCCCGAAGTGAGGGCCATGCCGCCCGCGACCGACGCCGCGCAGGCCCAGAGGGCCCACACGAAGAGTGCCGCGCGGCTGGAGCGTCTTCCCGACTCGGGTGGCGCCGAACGGGCTAACTCGTTCATCGAACCTTGAACCCTCTTGGGAGGTATAGCCAGCAACACCGGTGTGATGGCCGTCTTGCTGCACTGGAGCGGCTACGTCAGGCCAATTCCCGATACACCCCCAACGTGCCGGCGGCCGTCGTCTCCCAGGAGAACTCGGCGGCTCGCGCCAGCCCCCGTTTAGCGGACTGCGCGCGGAGGTCATCGTCCTCCAGCATCCGCGCCAGCGCCGCTGAAAACGCCTCCGGGTTCCGCGCGTCGGCCACGACCCCCGCCGCGCCGACCGCCTCCGGCACCGCCGAGGCGTTCGACGCCACCACCGGCGTCCCGCACGCCATCGCCTCCAGGACCGGCAACCCGTACCCCTCGGCCAGCGACGGGAACGCGAACACCGCCGCCCCGCAGTACAGCGCGTTTAGATCCTCGTGGCTCGCGAACCCGGTGAACACCACCGCCTCCTGCACTCCCAGCTCCTCCGCCAGCCGGGCCAGCGCGTCCCCGGTCCTGTACTTCTCCCCCACGAGCACCAGCTGCACGTCGCGCCGGTCGCGGCTTCGCAGCACGGCGTAAGCCCGCAGCAGCCCGGCCAGGTTCTTGTGAACGTAGGCCCGGCAGACGCTGATGACGTACGGCCTGCGCACGCCGTACCTGGCCAGCGCCGCCTCGATCCGCGCCTGGTCGGTCACCGGCCGGAAGTCGTTGCCCGGGCCGTACGGCACGACGCGAATGCGCTCCTCCTTGACGCCGAGGAGCTCGACGACGTCTCGGGCGGTACACCGCGACGGCACGATGACCCGGTCGGCACGGCGGGCCACCGTCGGATGGACCCAGCGCATGAACAGCCGGTAACCCAGCGGCAGGCTCGCGGGAAAGTGGCGGTAAATGAGGTCGTGGATCGTCAGGACGAACGGGCAGGACCGCGACGACGGCGACAGCGTGCCGAGCCCGTGGAACAGGTCGAAGCCCTCGCGCCGCAGCAGGCGCGGCAGGCGGCGGTACTCCCAGAGCGTGCGCCAGACCGTGCTCGCCGGGGCAACTGGGGCCTCGACTTGGCGGAAACGCGCGGGGTCGAGCGGAGGGAGGCGGATGCCGCGGCGAGTGTAAGCGACGTACTCGTTCTCCCGATCAACCTCCTGTAGCCCCTTCAGCAGGCCCTCGCAGTAGACGCGACCCCCCGCCACTCCCGGGGCGACGAACAGCATGTTCAGCGCGATCCGCATCCCGCCTCCCGACGGTCCTGCGCGCCGGTTCAGCGCTCGACCTCCCAGACCTGCAAGCCAGTGGTGTCGATGAGGGCCGGCAGGACCAGCATTCCCAGATCCTCGGCGGCCCGGCGCACCGGCGTGTGACGGTTCCTCCGGGCCAGGATGGTCACGGTACCGCCGCCCCCTGCGCCGTTGGCCTTGAAGCCCTGGCCGCCTGCTTTCAGGGCGGCCCGGTGCAGCGCCTCGATCTCCGGCGTGGTGATGTCCGGGTGCAGCGCCTTCTGCGCCTCCCAGTTGGCGTTCATGGCGGCGGCAAACGCCTCCAGGTCGCCGGCCAGCAGCGCCTCCTTGCCTGCGACCGCGGCCTGGGCCAGCTGGTCGAAGTTGCGCTGATGCCGGTCCGCCTCCGCGATCACCTTCTGGTGCATGCCGCTGGAGAAGTGCGATTTGCCGGTGTAGATCAGGACGAACCGGTCCTCCAATTCGCAGCGCACGGCCGGGCTCAGGGGCAGGGGGAAGATGCGGGCGCTGGGGTACTCGACCTCCATGAAGTTGGCGCCGCCGTAGGCGGAGGCGAACTGGTCCTGAACGCCGCACTCCAGCTTCAGGTCCTGCACCTCAAGCAGCTGCGACTCGCGGGCCACCTCGTGCGGTAGCAGGTGGCGGTTCTGGTAGGCGGACAGGGCGCCGATGGCGGCCACGCCCAGCGCCGCCGACGAGCCCAGGCCGCTGGCCGGCGGCACGTCCGAGCGCACCTGGACGGTCACCTCGCGGCCGCCGGAGTAGAGGCCGACGCGGTCGATCTCGATGCCCGAGCGGGCCACAGTCGCCTTGAGCAGGTCGAGGACGCCGTTGTACTCGACGCGGCGCGTGTCGTGGTAGCTGCAGCGCTCGTCGGTGTCGAGGCTCTCCAGGGTCACGCGGCCGGCCCCCTCCCGGACCCCCAGCGTGACGTAGGTGTACAACCGCGCCGCGAAATTCAGGACATTCCCGCGCGGGACAATGCGGGTGTCCGTCCAGCCGCCGAGGTCGCAAAAGCGGACCGGGGCCCGCGCTCGCCATTCTGCCATGTCTTCCTCGCTCGCAGCTTCAATGACCCGGGGGGGCGGTTTCGTCGCCCCGGCGTGCCTCGCGCAGCGCCACGTGCCGCACCACCTCCGTCAGCTGTCGCTGCAGGCGGACGTAGCGCGAGTAGAAGTAGAACGACGCCCCCAAGAAAGCAAGCACCGCCAGATACAATACCAAGTCGGCGCCGCGGCCGATGCCAAGCCCGGCGCCCACCCACTGTACTCCCTCGGGGTGAGCGATGGCCGTTGCCGCGCCGGCCCACACCAAGGCCCGCACCACGCGCAGTCCCCGGTTGCCCCGGCCGCGGAGCAGGCCGAGCACGTCCCACAGCAATAGCGCCCCGAGAGTCGGCACGGCCAGCCACTGGAACAAGGTCATCGCACCTCCCCCATTTCTACAGGCGATGTCCCCACGGCCCCGCTGGCGACACTCGTCCCCGACAGCGACTGGAGGAAATCCAACACCTGCCGCGCCCGGTGGTCGTAGGTGTGCTGCCGCAGTATCCGCTCCCGGGCCGCCCGGCCGAGGGCGCGCCGCTCCTCCGGGTCCGCCGTCAGCCGCGCGTAGGTCCGCACCGCCTCGTCGGCATTATTGACCACGGTGATCTCGCGCCCCGGCTCGAACCACTCGTGCAGCCCGGCCAACGGGTTGGTGACGATGGCACAGCCCATCGCCGCCAGCTCGAACAGTCGCGTCGTCGAGGAGGCGTAAACCGAGGCGTGGGCCATGCGGGCGACGTTCAGGTTCAGCCGGGCACGGCTCACGTAGCCGTTCAGCTGGGCCGCCGCCACCCGCCCCACGCGCTCCGCCCGCCCCAGGTCCACGTCCAGCCCCGCCCCGGCGACCACGAAGCGCAGCCCCGGCAATTCCCGGCTGGGCACGGCAATCATGTCGCGCAGCCAGTCGGCCCGGAACTCGGTCCCCAGGCCGTAGAAGAAGACGTCGATGTCCTCCTTGCTCTCGGCCGGCCGAAAGACGTGCGGGTCGGCCCCCCACCAGACGACCTCGGTCAGCCGGGCGCCGAAGCGGCACACCTCGTCGGTGGCGCCCTGCGAGTTGCACAGGATCGCGTCGTACTCGCCGACGTCGGCGCCGTGGTAGATGCTGAAGCCCGAATGGAAGCCGCCGAAGCCCGGCAGGCTCGCCGGCAGGTCGCCGTCGTAGTAGATCACCGGCACGCCGAAGCGCTCACGCAAGGCCGTCGGGATGCCGCGGAAATGGTTGAGCGGCACCGTCAGCACCAGCACCGCGCCGACGTCCTTCTCCCGTTCGAGGATCGCCGTCAGATGGCGCAGCCAGCGCGGCGTGACCAGGCGGCGTACCAGCCCCCGCTGCACGCGCTGCCCCAGCCCCTCGCGCCCGTCGCCCGCGCGGGGCGCCTTGCCGCGCGACAGCCAGCGCTTGGCCCGCAGCAAGCCGGCGAACGCGGCCCCCATGCGGTAGCAGGGGTTCGGGTAGGCCCGCCACCACAGGCTCTCGACCGGCCGGCCCTGGTAGGGGGTCGCGATCACCTCCGCGCCGTTCTCGTGCAGGCCCTTGAGCAGCTGCCACCAGGCGGCCGTGCAGCCGTACGGCAGCGACAGGTCCAGCGCCGACGCAACCACGAGGATCTTCATGGGATCGCCACGCGCCTCAGGCGCGCGCCTCCCGCACGGTCCGCCCCACCCAGCCGACCAGGTCGTGGAAAATCTGCTCCAACCCCACTTCAAGGTCCCAACCCGGGTAGTCGCGGCGGAACTTGCTCATGTCGGTAATGTAGACGCGGTGGTCCGCCTCGCGCTCGGGGCCCAGGGTCCAGTTTAGCCGCTTGCCCGTCAGCGCCTCGATGCGGGTGATGGCCTCCAGGCAGCTGACGCTGTTGGCCCGCCCGCCGCCCATGTTATACACCTGGCCCGGCCGCGGGGCCTCGATGAAGCGCTCGAAGGCGCGCACCAGGTCGCGCGCGTCGATGTTGTCGCGCACCTGCTTGCCCTTGTAGCCGAACACCGTCAGCGGCCGGTCGGCGAGGGTGCAGAGGATGAAGTAGGCGATCCAGTTCTGGAAGACGGTGGCCCGGCTCCACGGCCCGGTGATGCAGCCCATGCGGAACGACCCGGTCGGCAGGCCGTACAGCAGGCCGTACTCCTGCGTGTACAGGTCGGCGGCGGCCTTGCTGACCCCGAACGGCGTGTGCATGATGCCGTCGATGGTCAGCTTCTCGTCCACCCCCTCGGGCAAGTCGGCAAATTCGTAGCGCGTCTCGCGCTCCACGAACGGCAGGTCGTTGGGGGCGTCGCCGTACACCTTGTTGGTGGAGCAGAAGACGAAGGGCACGTCGCGCCGGCCACCGCCTCGTAGCGACTCAAGCAGGTTCAGCGTCCCGGTGATGTTGATGCTGGCGTCTTCCAGGGGAATCTCGATCGAGCGCGGGTGGCTGGTCTGGGCCGCACAGTGGACGATCGCATCAACGCGGGGGACCAGGGCGGCGGCCTCGGGGGAGCGGACGTCGTGGTCGTGAAACTCGGCGCCGGGGCAGAGGCGCTTGAGAGCCTCAACGTTGCGGAGCGTATCGCCGTCCGGCCCCAGCAGCTTGGCCCGGGCCCCGTTTTCGACGCCGACGACCTGCCAGCCGGCGCGCGAGAAGTGCTCCACGCAGGTCGCCCCGACGAGTCCGCCCGCACCGGTCACCAGTATCCTCTTCATGCGCTCACCTCGCTCGCGTCAGTCGTACCGCAGACCACCCGGGCCGGCCTCACCGAATGATCCGCCCGAGCACCAGCTGCCCCACAATTTTCAGGCTGTTCCACGAACTCTGTCCCTTGGCCATCGTCTCGGCCGTGTAGCGGATCGTGACCGGCACCTCGCAATAGCCCAGTCCCTGGTCGCGCATCTGGTCGAGGATCTCCGAGGCGTGCGCCATGCGGTTGTGCGTGATGCGGATCGCCGCGGCGGCCTTGCGCGACAGGGCGCGAAAGCCGTTGTGCGCGTCGGTCACGCGCACCCGCGAGAACAGCCGCGTGAACAGCACACCGCCCTTGAGCACCAACCGCCGCGTCAGCGGCATGGCGACCGCCCGGCCGAGGAAGCGCGAGCCGAGCGCCACCTCCACCTGGCCGCGCAGCACCGGCTCGACCACCCGGGCGATCTCGTCGGCCGCGTGCTGTCCGTCGGCGTCGAAGGTCACCACCACCTCGGCCCCCTGGCGCAGGGCGAAGTCGATCCCCGTCTGCAGTGCCGCCCCCTGGCCGCAGTTGACGACGTGCCGCAGCACCCACACCGAGTGAGCCAGGGCCACGCGCTCGGTGCCGTCCGAGGAGCCGTCGTCCACCACGACGACGTTGGGACACACCGCGCACAGGCCGCGCAGCGTTTCTCCCAGTCGCCGCTCCTCATTGTAGGCGGCAACCACGACCCAGACCCGGCGAGCGACGTCCGGGGGCAGGGCACGATCGGGAGCGGCAATGGTTTGAGTTTCCACCTCTGTCCTCCGCGCGGGTCTCACCGCCCGGCAGCCAATTCTCTCACGCCGCGTGCGACCGGGACCACGCATGGAAGAACAGCAGCCGCCACAGGCCGAGGCCCCAGTCCACCTGGTGCTCGACGTGCTCCCGCACGCGCCGGGCGGTCACGTCCCGGTCGAAGTACTGCCACGTGGGGCTGCCCGCGTCCGCTACCATATCGCGCAGGGCGACTTCCAGCTCCCCCTGGAACCACCGGCCCAGCGGCACCCCGAAGCCCATCTTGGGCCGGTCGAGGATCGCCCGCGGGACGTGGCGGTACGCCAGCCGTTTCAGGATGCGCTTCCCCTGCCAGCGCGAGAACTTCATTCCCAGCGGGATGCGCGCCGCCAGCTCGGCGAACTCGGCGTCGAGGATCGGGCAGCGCACCTCCAGCGAATGCGCCATCGACGCTCGGTCCACCTTCACGAGGATGTCCTCGGGGAGGTAGTTGAACAGGTCGAGATACTGGTAGCGCTCCGGGATCGGCAGCTCGTCGAGGCGGCGGAAGTCGCTGGCCATTTTGCCGGCGCCCGCCGGCGGCAGGACCCGGCGCACGTCCGGGCGCAGGAACGACAGGGAGGCGTCACAGTATCCCATGAAGTCGTTGTAGGCGTCGAAGCCCGGCGCCGCGAGGCGCCGCAGCAGTCCCTTGCCGCGCGTGCCGGCCGGCACCGCCCGTGCCGCCACCCGCGCCAGCCGCCGCCCCGCCCCGGTCATCAGCCGGGCGGCCCGCTCGATGCCGTAGCACCAGGCGTAGCGGTCGTAGCCCAGGAACAATTCGTCGCCCCCGTCGCCGGACAGGGCCACGGTGACGTGGCGGCGCGTCATCTGCGACAGGTACCAGGTCGGCAGCGCCGACGGGTCGGCGAACGGCTCGTCGTAGGCCTCCACCAGCCGGGGCAGCACCTCCACGGCGTTCGGGGTGACGTACTCGACGTGGTGCTCGGTGCCGAGGTGACGGGCCACGGCGCGGGCGTGTTGCGATTCGTCGTGGCTGGGCTCTCGAAAGCCGATGGTGAAGGTCTTCACGGGGGCCGTGCTGTGCTTCACCATGTAGGCGACGACCAGGCTCGAGTCGATGCCGCCGCTGAGGAACGCGCCCAGCGGCACGTCGCTGATCATGCGCAGGCGCACCGCCTCCGACAGCACTCGGTCCATCTCGTCCAGCCATTCCTCCTGCGAGGGGACCGGGTCGGGGCGCGGGCGCAGGTCCCAGTAGCGGAGCACCTCGGGGCGAGCCTCCGCGGCGCGGGTGTCCAGGAGCAGGTAGTGCGCCGGCGGCAGCTTGCGCACGTCGCGGAAGATGGTCCGCTCCCCCAGCGAGTGGCCGTAGGCGGTGTACTCGCCCAGCGCCGCGAGGTCGAGGGCCGCGTCGAATCCGGGCAACGTCCGCAGCGACTTGATCTCGGAGGCGAAGGCCAGGCCGTGCGGCGAGGCGGCGTAGAACAGCGGCTTCTTGCCGAAGGGGTCGCGGGCCAGGAACAGGCGCCCCTGGTTGCGGTCGTGCAGGGCGAAGGCGAACATACCGCGGAAGCGGGCCAGGCAGCCGGCGCCGTACTCCTCCCAGGCGTGAACGATGACCTCGGTGTCGGAGCGCGTACGGAAGCGATGGCCGCGGGCCGTCAGCTCCTCGACCAGCTCCTGGAAGTTGTAGATCTCGCCGTTGAAGACGACGACGACGGAGCCGTCCTCGTTGAAGAGCGGCTGGTTGGCGGCCGACGAGGTGTCGATGATCGATAGGCGGCGGTGGCCGAGGCCGACCGGGCCGTCGCGAAAGAGGCCGCCGGCGTCGGGGCCGCGGTGGCGCAACGCAGACGTCATCTTCTCCAGGACCGTCTCATCGACGGCCTTGCCCGGTCTCAGCACCATCCCGGCAATCCCACACACAACACGTCCTCCGCGCCGCCGCTTGCGGCTTCGCACGTTTGACCGCAACTCACTCCCCTACCACCTCATACACGCACGAATCTCCCTCCCGGTGCAGCGGCCGCAGCGTGCCGCGTCCGACCGCCTTGGCCAGCCCCGGGTTCTTCGCCAGTCCGTCCGGCGTGGCGTAAAAGTATCGTACATTATTCTTCAGACACCAGCGGGCGTCGAAGTCGTCGCGCACGTACTTCTCGTAGGCCGCCCCGCCGTCCCCCTCCAGGGCGGGCAAGAAGAAGCGGAAGTTGTACTTCTTCCCGTAGACCACGAGGGCGTGTCCGCCGCCGAGCGGGTAGATGTGGTGCTCCTCGTCGTGGTGCCCCACGGTGAAGGTCCACGCGGCCAGGCCGACCGTGCCCTTCTCCGGCGGGACGTTCTCCCCCACCCAGGCGGCCATCTTCAGTTCGTCCTCGGTCACGGGGAAGCGGCGGTTGGTCGGGACCTCCACGAAGCCGCCCACCTCGACCCCGGCCCACAGGCCAAGCGCCGGCAGCAGCCAGCAGGCGACGACGGCGGCAGACCCGACGGCGACCCGCCGCGCCCCGCGGCCGAAGCGCGGCTGCCAGGTCAGGAACAGTCGGGCGCCGGCCGCCGCCAGGCAGGCGAACAGCAGGAGCAGCTCGCAGCGCAGGAGCAGGTAGCGCAGGTAAACCGACAGCAGCCCGGTCTCGTGGTCCGCGCGCGACAGGCCGCCGATGCCGATGGTCATCGCGTACTTCAACCCTGGCCAAAGCAGCAACGCGACGAGCACGAAGCGCACCAACGGGTCGCGGAGGGCCGCCGCGCGCTTTTGCCGCGAGACCAGTTCAGCCAGGACGCACAGGGACACGGCGAGGGTTCCGACCGTCAGGGCCAGGGCCGGCCAGTGCGCCGTCCAGCCCTTCAGGTGATCCGCACGCTCCCAGACGAGGGCGGTGGTCGAGTCGAGCGGCGTCAGGCCAACCGGGTTCACCGAACCCAGGCCGCGCATCCCGGTCGCCCAGGAAAAGCGCGGCGGCCGCGCGGCCGCCGCGGGGGCCGCCTCCGGCCCGCCAGTCGCGGCAGGTTCGGCGCCGCTAGGCAGGAGACTGCGCAGCAGCCCGCGGTAATACAGGTCGCAGCCGAACACCAACCCGGCCGCGACCAGCGCCAGGCCGGCCGGGACGGCGACCGCTTGCCAGCGCGGCAGGCCGAGGCCCGCGCGGCCGCGCACCGCCAGCACCACCCAAGCGACGGCGATCGACGCCAGCGCGTACGGGACGCAGGCCGGATTCAGCGCCGCCGCCAGCACGGCGAGCAGACCGACCAAGCCCGCGGCCAGGAAGAAGGCCCCGCGCCCGGCGACGGGGGCCAGGAGCGACAGCAGGCAGACGGCGGCACACAGTGGCGGGCCGACCTGTTTCGGCGTGCCCGGATAGAAAACGTCGGGATACAGCGCGTACAGCGGGAACAGGAACAGCAACGGCGCCGGCAGCGAGTGCAGCAGCGGCAGCGGCCGGCCCGCCAGCGCCGCCACCGTCCCCGTCACCAGGAACAGGGCGGTCACGCACAAGAGGACGTGCTGCAGGTGAAACGCCTGCACGACGCTCAGCGGGGCCAGGGTCGCCGCCGTCGCGTTCATCGCCGCGAACGCCGACGGGTAGACGATCATCGCGTTCGCCGGCGGCACCGCGAAGTCGATGCCCTCGCTGCGGTAGATGCGAGCGAGGAAGGTGTACGTCATCGCGTCCGTCCCCTGCACGCCCAGCGCGGTGCTGATCGACCACAGGGCCACGGTCAGCAGTGCCGCGAACGGGGCGTACATCGCCAGCCGTTCGCCGAGCGCGGCCAGGGTCGGGCGGAACGACATCCGACACGAGGCGAGAAGGGCCGGCGCCCGCAGCGCCAGGGCGGCCGCGTGCAGGACGAGGAGGGCGGGGAACAAGAACGCCAGTTCGGCCAGGCCGTATGAGCCCGGCCACAGCTTCGCGGCCAGGTTGCGGAGGTAGAACCAGGCACAGACGACGGCCAGGCCGGCGAAAATCTCCGCGGGGAACAGGAGGAAACGCGGCCGGGCCGGCGCCAGCCGGCCGAACACCAGCCAGCCCAGCCATTTGAGGACGGCGACGTAGGCCGCCACGCCGAAGAAGAAAGACGCCTTCTGCCCGTCGCCGAGGGCCAGAGCCAGGGCGGCCGGCGCCAACAGCACCGCGAGGAAGAGGGGCCATTCGGGATCGGTGACGGCGAGAAGCCATCCCGCGAGCCGCCCCGACGCGCGGGGGACGGCGCACGGCGCGGCCGGCTCCTGGGGCGGCGCCGTGGGGGCCAGGGGGGAAACCGTCGGCGTGGCCATCAAACCCTCTTCGCCTCGGGGTCGCTTGCGGCTTCGCACGGCCTGCGAAGCCGCAAGCGGCCTCACGTCACGGCTCACTTCTGCGGTTCCGGCGGCCGACGCACGATGTGCAGCTCCCGGCCGTAGTCCTGCGGAATCTTCACGTCCTCCGTCAGGCCCTTGATCGGCTCGTCGAGGCCCAGGCCCGGCTTGACGACGACGTAGTGCTCCGGGCCGTCCCGGTCGCGCGACACGACCAGGTCGCCGCGCTCCAGGTGCGTGGCCAGCCACGGCACGACGCAGGAAAGGTAGTACCACGTGTTCGGCGTATCGCGGGGGGCCACGCCGGTCATCCAGTAGCGATCGTACTTCTTCAGGCGAGCGACGAGGTCGGCGTTGTAGAAGGTATTGACCAGCTCCGGGTCGGCCGCCATGGTCTTGATCTTGTTGTTGCGGTAGTGCGACAGGGTCAGGGCGATGACTGGCTTGTGGCTGCTGTCCGGGTAGAGGAGCGTCAGCGGGGCGACGAGCACCCGCTCCACCTGGGGCCGCGTGGCCTCGGGAATCTCCGAGCGGAGGAAGTCGGACTCGACGAGGCCCGAGCGCATCAGGACGACGTCGCCCTCCTTCCAAATCGGCGGGGCGTCAGGCGTGCCGGCCATGGCCGTGCCGGCGAGGCCGCCTTTGTCTCCCGGGACACCCATGACCTGCCGCGCCTTGGTGCCGCTGAAAAGGCCGGTGCCGGTACACAGGGTGGGCCAGAAGCCGATCACGAGCAGGGCCAGGGCCACCACCCCGGCCACGCCGAGGCGCACCTCGCGCGAGCCGTCGCGCGTGGCGTAGTAGGCCAACAGGATGGCGGCGCCGAGCGTGGTGTACGTGAGGAAGTTGGTGAAGAAAATGGCCGGGACCAGCAGCGCGGCCAGGAGCAGAGCGGCCTGCGGCAGGAAGATCCACAGCCGGGCCATCCGCAGCGCCTCGTCGTTCTCCGGCAGCGGGGCCGCCGGCTCGGGCGGGGCCTCGGTGGCGGCCGGCGCGGCCGCGGGCGCCGCGACGGGGGCGGCCGACACCGCCGTCGCCGTCCCTCCGCCCGGCCCGTCCGTCGCCGGCGAGGGGGACTCCCCTTCCGGCTTCGGCTCCGCGCCGCCCCCTTGCAATTGCATGCGGACCACGGCACCGGCGGCCAGCACCAGCACCAGCCCGCCGAGGAAGACCACGTTGTGCTTGAGCAGCGTCCAGAACGGCGTGAACAGGTGGATGTCGTTGACGGCCGTCAGGTAGCCGGCCGTCCCATCGGCGTGGGGTCGGCTGTGGGCGACCGCGAAGGCGCCGACCTGATAGAAGTAGCCGAACTCAGGGGCCAGCAGGACCAGGCCCAGCGCCAGGCCGCCCGCCCAGTAGGCCGCCGCCTTTCGGGCCAATCCCGCGGTGTCGCCGAGCACGGCGTAGATGACCATGCCGACGTGGGCGGCGAGGACGAACAGCATCAGGGGGCTGAGGTAGCCGATGAGGGCGACGCAAGCCGCGTAGCCCAGGGCGAGGAGGGCGGCGGTCGCCGGCGTGCGAGCCTGCAAGAGGCCCCAAAGGGCGGCGAACGACAGCACCGTGAACAGGTTGGCCAGGGCGTACGGCCGGGCCAGGCCACTGGCGCTGACCTGGATCGGATCGAGGGCCACGAACAGGGCCGCCAGCAGAGCCATCTCGTTGCCGAACGGCCGCCGGATCAGGAAGAAGACCGCGGCGATGCAGGCCACTCCGGCCAGCAGCGACGGCAGCCGCAGCGACCAGTCGGCGGCCGGCAGCACTTGAATGACGGCCCAGAGGACGTCGTGGTACAGCGGCACCGGATCCTGGATGCCGTAGGGAATCACCGAGCGGTTGCTGACCTCGCCGAGGCTCGCGACCGGCACGAGCGGGTCCTGCTCGGTCGGCGTGGTGCCGACCTCTACCCCCTGGCGCTCCGCCACCGCGGCCAGGGCGGTGAACTCGTCGAGCTGGAAGGGGGTGAGGTGCCAGAGGCGGACGCCGAGGCCGAGGGCGACGATGGCCAGCAGCCACAGCAGCGGCTGACGGATTTCCTTGGCTGGGGCCGCCGCCTCGGGCGCCGGCGCCGGGATAGCTGTAGACATGGGTTCTCCGTTGTCAGGACAAGTTGGTCGTGCGGCGGGCGAGAGCGTCCCCCGGGCGCCGGCCTCCGTCCTGGGGCCGGCGCGGTGTTCCCGCGCGTGCAGTTGGTGGGGAGCGAGTTTAGCGGCGGCTCGCCGGGCCGCGCGGCCCGGCGAGCCGCCGCTAAACGGTGGACCCTAGCCACTCTTCTTCTTGGGCTGGTACAGCGGCGAGCGCCACAGGCGCAAGCGGTCCAGCCAGTAGTGACCCATCACGCCCAGGGTGAGCAGGCCGTAGCGGAGGCTGCGGCGGAAGTTGATGCTGCTCGCCTCGTCGAAGTAGCGCACCGGCACCGGCAGGTCGCCGAGCCGGAAGCCGAGCCGCACCGCCTGGGCCAAAAACTGCGTGTCGAACACGAAGTCGTTGGAGTTCCGCTCGAAGGGGATGGTTTCGAGCACCTCGCGGCGGTAGACGCGGAAACCGCTGTGGAAGTCGCCGAGATTCTGCCCCAGGGCCAGGTTCTCGCAGATGGTCAGGAAGCGATTGCTGAGGTACTTGTAGATCGGCATGCCGCCGTCGAGCGCCTCGCGGCGCGAGCGGATGCGGCTGCCGAGGACCACGTCGCAGATGCCCAGCTCGATGATGCCGACGGCGTGCGGGATGACGCGGCTGTCGTACTGGTAATCGGGGTGGATCATCACCACCACGTCGGCGCCGTGCTCCAGGGCGGTCCGGTAACAGGTCTTCTGGTTGCCGCCGTAGCCCTTGTTCTGCTCGTGGACGAGGACGGTCAGGCCCATCTCGCGGGCGACCTCGACGGTGCGGTCCTTGCTGCCGTCGTCCACCAGGATCACCTCATCGACGGCGCCGGCCGGCACGTCGGCGAGGGTGGCGGCCAACGTCTTCTCGGCGTTGTAGGCCGGCAGCACGGCGATGACCTTGTGCTGGCGCCTGGGCGGGTTCGGATTTTCCGGCTGAGTGATGCGCTCGACGCGAAAGATCTCGCGCCGCAAATCGAGGTGCGGCCGCTGCAAGAGTGGCATGACGGATTGTCCCCGGTGTCCCATCAAAGCAGACGACTCCAGCCCCGTATGTGTGGGCGAACACAACTGGAGTCGGCGGTTCATGGAGATAATTGGCAAATCCAGTACCAAGCCCAGGATACTCTGCGCCGATTACTCCGACAACGGAAAAACCGCCGCAAATCGGCCTGACTTTGAGGCGCCCCCGCAATCGAGGGGCCGAGTGCGTCGGGGTCGCTGTAAGCTTTCGTTAACAGGGTTGGTTCACGCAGTTAACGGGCGCTAACGAACGGAGACGCCCGGCGGCCGCCTGCTGTTCCTGTGGGAGTGGGCGAGGATGGGCAATCGTCACCGACTTTGTAGATATCGCCTCGCTCTTGCGGTGTCAAGGAAATCCTGATCAACAAGGACGTGATGCTCACTCGCAGGGCCATTTTCAAGTTGAGGTTGGCAGGGGTGGAGGAGTTGAGTATGGCTCAGGCTGTCGTCGCCTGTCGCTTCGCCATCGCCGATCTTCTGGCTCGGTTCGGGCCCACGTTGACGGATCGGCAACGAGTTACCGCAACGAGAGGGAACAACAATGCCATGGGTCGGGGCGGTCGCCGCGGTGGCGCTGATGGGCGTCGTGCTTCTCGATGCCTTCGAGGCGATGATCCTGCCGCGGCGCGTCAGCCACGCCTACCTGGCCCGCCTCTTCTATCGGTCCACCTGGGTCTGCTGGCGGGCGGCCGCACGGCTGCTCCCGGTCGGGCGGCGGCGCAACACCTTCCTCAGCGCCTTCGGCCCGCTGTCCTTGCTGGCCCTGATTGGACTGTGGGCCCTGGGGCTGATCGCCGCCTTCGCCCTGCTGCATTGGTCCGTCGGGACCGCGATCGCAGGGGCGGACGGGAGGTTCCTCACCTACTGTTACTTCAGTGGCACGACCTTCTTCACGCTGGGCTACGGCGATCTGGTGCCCACCGGCGCAGTGGGCCGGCCGCTGAGCGTGATCGAGGCCGGCCTTGGTTTCGGCTTCCTGGCCGTCGTCATCAGTTATCTGCCGGTGCTCTACCAGGCCTTCTCGCGCCGCGAAATAGCGATCTCGCTGCTCGACGCCCGCGCCGGGTCGCTGCCGACTGCGGGGGAGTTGCTCCGGCGGCTGGCCGCGGGCCGCAGCCTGGCCGGCGTCGGCCCCCTCCTGGCCGAATGGGAGCGCTGGGCCGCCGAGCTGTTGGAGAGCCACCTGTCCTACCCGGTGCTCAGCTTCTACCGCTCGCAGCACGACAACCAGTCGTGGGTGGCGGCGCTCACCGCGATCCTCGACACGTCGGCGCTGCTGATCGCCGGCGGGG
>Ga0116224_10000117_pt1 | contig 64203 bp, 63 predicted proteins | sample Sb_taG_9_FD_89699 | JGI IMG/M metagenome (GOLD analysis project Ga0116224, IMG submission 89699) | Peat soil microbial communities from Weissenstadt, Germany - Sb_50d_b_LC metaG | ecosystem: Environmental > Terrestrial > Soil > Wetlands > Peat | place: Germany: Weissenstadt | collected 2010-09-21 | reverse complement strand
GTGGTCGTTTCCTCGGTCACGCCGCGAATGGCGTTGGCGGTCTTGCTGTACCAGCCGGGTGACTGCGCAAGCCGCTTTTTGATGGCGGAGAACAGCACCTCCTCTTCCTCGTTGGTCGGATGGTTGAGTACGGCCGGATTGGATTCCGCCTGCGAACCGAGATGCATGAGCAGCGTGGCGTCGCCGCCGTCGTCCAGGATCATGTTCGGTCCGCCGCCGTCGGACCATTCGAAGATGCGGTGAGTGTATTGCCAATAATCGTGCAGCGATTCACCTTTGACCGCGAAGACCGGCGTGCCGCCGGCGGCGACCGCGGCGGCGGCGTGATCTTGCGTCGAGTAGATGTTGCAGGACGCCCAGCGCACGTCGGCGCCGAGGGCTTTCAGCGTCTCGATCAGCACGGCGGTCTGGATGGTCATATGCAGGGAGCCGGCGATGCGCGCGCCGCGCAGCGGCTGTTCGGGCCCGTATTCGTCGCGGGTCGCAATCAAGCCGGGCATCTCGGTTTCGGCGATGGCGATTTCCTTGCGGCCCCATTCGGCGAGGCCGAGATCCTTGACGACATAATCGACGGACGAAGTCTTTGGCTTGACTGACGTGCTCATGACAATCCTTTGGCGCTCCCTAGCGGTGTCTTTTCATTCGCAGCGGGTCGGGCGTGTTGGAAGGTAGCTGCCGGCCCTATCCGGCGGCCGGCGCGGCGGCACTAAAGACATAAAGATAGCTTTATGTCCATGCTTGAACCGCGCCTGCGGCAATGCATTCTGCTCCCATGAACGGGGAGCCGCCACAGCCCGACCAGCCCCCGGTAAAAAGCTTGCGCCAGCTGGCGCGGGCCGAGGAAAGCTGCACGCGCTGCCCGCTTTATCGCGATGCCACGCAGGCGGTTCCCGGCGAAGGCCCAAGCTACGCCGCTTTCATGCTTGTGGGCGAGCAACCCGGCGATAAGGAGGATATCGCCGGGAGGCCGTTCGTCGGCCCGGCCGGGCGTGTTCTCGACCAGGCGCTGCATGACGCCGGCATCGCGCGCGAACAAACCTTCGTCACCAACGCAGTCAAGCATTTCAAGCATGAGATGCGCGGCAAACGCCGGCTGCACAAACGGCCCAACAATGACGAGATCGAACGCTGCAAGATCTGGCTCGATTTCGAGCGCAGCCTGGTCAGACCCTCGACTGTGATCGCGCTCGGCGTCACCGCTGCGCGCAGCCTGACCGGTCGGACGGTCACAATCGGCAAAATACGCGGCCAGCCGCTGGCGATGGCGGACGGGGCGCGGCTCTTCGTCACCGTTCACCCATCGGCGCTGCTGCGCATCGAGGACGAGGCCGAGCGGCGCGCGGCTTATCGCGGCTTCGTCGCCGATTTAAAGAAAGCCGCGGCTACCACGTCATTGCGAGGAGCGGAGCGACGAAGCAATCCAGATTGAGCCACAAGACTGGATTGCTTCGCTCCACTCGCAATGACGAAAAAACTCAGCCGGCCAGCGGCGCCTCGCCGGCCCGCGGCGCGGTTCGCGCCACGCCGGCCTGGGCGAGCGCCGCACCGACCTGCTGCATGCGGTTGATGAGATCGAGCGCCGCCGCGGGCGACAGCGCCAGACGGCAGGCCGGATAGCGGCGGCCGGTGATCGGCGAACCGGGCTTGATCTCGTCGAGCCGCGTCACCGCGAACTCGATCAATCGTCTTCGCCGAAGCGCGAGTCGATGAGCGCCGTTAAGGCCTCGATGACGTCGGCTGCCTCTTTGCCGGTTGCCTCGACGGTGATCGAGGTTCCCGGCGAGGCCGCTAACATCATCAGCCCCATGATCGAGGTGCCGCCGACGGTTTCGCCACAGCGCATGACGCGCACGTCGGCGTCGAATTTTTCCACGGTCTGCACGAATTTGGCTGACGCGCGCGCGTGCAGACCCTTGCGGTTGCAGATCGCGAGCTTGCGCACCGTTGCGCCCTCGCGGAATTGCGGCACATCTGGCGCGCATTCGTCGTTGCGGTGGGTCTGCGCGGTCATTTGCCGGTCAGCACACGGCTGGCAATGGTCACGTATTTTCGCCCTGCGTCCTGGGCGGCCGCCACCGCCTCCGCCAGCGGGCACTCGTCGCGAACTTTGGCAAGCTTGACCAGCATCGGCAGATTGATGCCGGCGAGGACCTCGACTTTGGGCCGGCTCATGACGGAGATAGCGAGGTTCGAGGGCGTGCCGCCGAACATGTCGGTCAGGATGGCGACCCCGTCGCCGCTGTCGACGCGCTTGACCGCCTCGATAATGTCCTTGCGGCGCTCCTCGACGTCGTCGTCGGGGCCGATGGTCACGGCCTCGATCTGATGCTGGGGCCCCACTACGTGCTCCAAGGCCGCGCGGAACTCGATAGCCAGCCGCCCGTGGGTCACAAGGACAAGACCGATCATGGAACTCCCCGCGGGCGCGTCCCGGTTGCACCGCACGAAAGGGTACTCATCTTGACCATCCGAAGCCCAAGCGCAAGGGGCATTTTCGCGTGAATCCGGCTTCTGCTGCATTGCGGTAGCGGAGGCCGAATACGGATTTCGGTGCCGCGGGGGGCTGGGGCGCGGGCCGACGGAAAACGCGCGGCATCTCTTTTTAAGTCTACCGGCGTCCGGGTTAACCAATCTCCAACCAGGGCAACGGTGCCGCTTACGCCCACTGATCCTCGGCTGAATTGATGAGCGCGAGCACCCCCGGCAAGGCCGCCGCCCCTGATGCGACGGCAAGCCGCGGTAGCCAAACACCTTCGATTTCGGCCTTACGCGCGGCGGCATCCGGCAGGCGGGTAGCGTCCGCAGCGGCGAGGTCGACGACGAAGCCGACCACGGCGCTCGCCTCGTAAGGAAGGCGCAGCAGCCCGGCGCCGCGCACCTCGATCAGCCCGGCCAGGGCCTCGGGCGGGCGCGCCAGCAATCTGCCTCCGGCATTTTCCAGATGGATGCGATCGTCGGCGACAAGCCGCGCGAAGGGCAGCAAGCGGGTGCGCGCCGCCGCGATGAGTTCCAGCGCAAGCCGCGACTTGCCCGATCCCGACGGTCCGCGGATCAGCGCCGCGCGCGCGCCGACCAACACTGCCGAGGCGTGCACCGTCGTCGGTCGTATCGCCATTACGTCGCCGGCAGACGTACGATAAAGCGCGCGCCGACAACGGTCGGCGTTCCCTGCGCGTCGGCCGCGCTGATGCGGTTTTCCAGCCAGATGGAGCCGCCGTGCGCTTCGACGATCTGCTTGGAAATCGAAAGGCCGAGCCCGGAATTTTGGCCAAAGCCCTGATGCGGGCGATCGGTGTAGAAGCGCTCGAAAACCTTATCGACCGACTCGGGACGCACGCCCGGGCCGTCATCGTCGACGAGAATATCGATATTGCTCTTGAGCCGCCGGCAGGTGATGCGCACGGTGCCGCCGGGCGGCGAGAAGGAGCGGGCGTTCTCGATCAGATTATCGACGACCTGGCCAAGCCGGGAATCGTGTCCCGGCACCTGGAAGGCGCGCGGGCCGCCGCCTTCGAACCGCAAAGTCACGCGCACGCCGTCGTCGCGCTTCACTTCGTTGGCGACGCCAACCAGGGTGTTGAGGAGCTTGGCGAGATCGACCGGCGCCGCCTCCTGGCGCTGCAGCTCGGCGTCGAGGCGGCTCGCGTCGGAGATGTCGGTGATCAGGCGGTCGAGCCGCTGAACGTCGTGGTGGATGATGGCAAGCAGCCGCGCGCGGCTCTCGTCAGTCTTGGCGACCGGGAGCGTCTCTACCGCGGAACGTAACGAAGTCAGCGGATTTTTCAGTTCGTGCGCGACGTCGGCGGCAAAGCTTTCGATCGCCTCGATCCGGCTATAGAGCGCATTGGTCATGTCGCGCAACGTGCCCGACAGGTGTCCGATCTCGTCGCGCCGGCGGGTGAAATCGGGGATTTCCACCCGCGAACGGATGCGGCGGCGCACGCTCTCGGCCGCGTCCGCCAGCCGCCGCACCGGCTCGGCGATGGTTCCGGCGAGCAAGATCGAGAGCACGATCATGACGCCGGCGGCGACGAGGAAGACTTTAAGGATGGCAAGCCGCTCGGCCTCGACCATGTCGTCGATGTCGGCGCCTTGCGTCGAGAGCATGAGCGCGCCGCGCACTGCGCGGAAGCGCTGCACCGGCACCGCGACGGAGACGATCACGTCGCCGTGGTCGTTGATGCGCACCATGCTGGCATTCTGGCCGTTCAACGCCTGCGCGACTTCGGGATAGCCGCGCCCGTTCAACGCCCCGAGCTCGTGGTAGAGCGGCAGGTCGCCGCGGCCGAGCCAGCGGCGCACCGCGGTGTAGGCCCGTTCGAACAGACCGGGTTTCTCGACGTTGGGCGGCGGCAGGTCATAGCGCAATACGTCGCCGCGGCCGAACAGGTTGCGGCTGTCGACCAGGAGCACGCCGTCGCGATCGTAGATGCGCGCGCGCGTCTTGGTCGGCGAGACGAGCCGGCGCAACACCGGCGCCACGCGTTCCGGATTGATGGGAAAATCGAGACCGTAGAGCGCGTCCTCGGAGGGGCCGTAGCTTTCGCCGGCGCGCAGATCGAGCAGCTTGTCCGGATCAATGGTGATCGAAGAATCGGTTTCGACGGTCGCCGAGGCGGCGATCGCGCCGGCGATGATCTGTCCCTGGACCAGCAAACTCTGAACGCGCGCATCGATCAGTCCGGCGCGGAACTGCGACAGGAAGGTAATGCCGATGGAGAGTGCGAGCAGGCCGGCGACGTTGAGGAAGACGATGCGGCGGGTGAGGCTCGAAAAGCTCTGGGTGATGAAGAACTGCCAGGCGCGCCGCAGCCAGTCGCCGACCCTGGCGAGACCGTGCGCGCGCGGAACCGCAGCAGCCGCGTCGGGGCCCTCGGCCGCGGTTGCGGCCCCGGTCTCGGTCGGCATCCGGGCCTCAGCGGCCCTGGCGATTTCTGCGGTTCGATCGAGCACTTCGTCTGCCGGGGTTCCGATCATGCCCGCGTCGGCGGGCATGGACGCCATTACTACCGCACGTCAGCCGTCCCAGTCAGGGCCCATGGATCAAATTCGGTTGTCCACGGCCTTTTGCGCAAAACAGACTATTATTGGAGCATGATCTTATCGGAAAACCGGATTCCACTTTTCCGGATCATGCTCTGGCGCTTATTCCTTAAAACGATAACCGACGCCGTATAGCGTCTCAATCATATCGAATTCGTCGTCGCTTGCCTTGAACTTTTTGCGCAGCCGCTTGATGTGGCTGTCGATGGTGCGGTCGTCGACGTAGACCTGATCGTCGTATGCAGCATCCATCAAAGCGTTGCGGCTCTTCACCACACCCGGCCGGCTCGCCAGCGCTTGCAGGATGAGAAACTCGGTGACGGTGAGCGTCACCGCTTCATTCTTCCAAGTGCAGGTGTGGCGCTCCGGATCCATGCGCAGGAGCCCGCGCTCGAGAACCTTGCTGTCGGCTTCCTTCGGCACGGCGCCGTCTTTCGGTGAGGCGCGGCGCAACACCGCCTTGACCCGCTCGACCAGGAGCCGCTGCGAAAACGGTTTGCGGATGAAATCGTCGGCCCCCATTTTCAGGCCGAACAATTCGTCGATCTCCTCGTCTTTGGAGGTGAGGAAAATCACCGGCAGATCCGATTTCTGCCGCAGCCGGCGCAACGTTTCCATGCCGTCCATGCGTGGCATCTTGATATCGAGAATGGCGAGATCCGGCAGCGCGGTCTTGAAACCGTCGAGCGCCGAGGCGCCGTCGGTATAGGTCGTGATCCGGTATCCTTCGGCCTCGAGTGCGATGGACACCGAGGTGAGGATATTGCGGTCGTCATCGACGAGAGCGATTGTCGGCATGGCGGCCTTCTAACATGAGTCGGCCGCAAGCATCATGCGCCCCGGCCCCATAGCCTTTCAAACCCCATGTAGGGGCGGAAGTGTGACCAGACAAGGCGAAATCAGGGCAATTGTCGCGGAGCGAGCAGGATATGGCCGACGCCAGCAAGTCCGCCCCTTTGCCGGGTTTCATGCCCGATCGCCTGCCGGAGAACGCTTCCGCGGCGGACTTTGACGCCGCGGCAGCGGCCAAGACGCTGCTGCGCGCGACGCGGGCCGGCGCGCTTGCGACCATCGACCGCAACACCGGGCATCCTTTCGCGTCATTGGTTAACGTGGCGACCGATGTCGACGGCTCGCCGCTCATCCTCGTCTCGCGGCTTTCCACCCACACCGCCAATCTGGAAAAGGACGCCCGCGCTTCGCTCTTGCTGTCGTCGGCCGGCCGCGGCGACCCGCTCGCGCGTCCGCGCCTGACCGTGCTCGGTACTTTCGCGGAGATTGCGCGCGACCATGGCGAGGAGCCGCGTTTGCGCCGGCGCTTCCTCGCCCGCCACCCCAAGTCCGAGCTTTACGCGGGCTTTGCCGACTTCGCGTTCTGGCGCCTTAAGGTCGTTTCCGCGCACCTCAATGCCGGCTTTGCCCGCGCCGCCGATCTGAAAGCCGCCGACGTGATCATCGACCTTGCCGGCGCCGAGAATTTGATCGAGGCCGAAGCCAGTGCGCTCGCGCACATGAATAACGATCACGCCGAAGCGGTACGGCTCTACGCCACCAAGCTCCTTGGCGGCGAAGACGGTGCGTGGCGGCTCACCGGGCTCGATCCGGAAGGTCTTGATCTCGCGCTCGGGGAAGCGACGTTGCGCCTGCAATTCCCGGCGCGGGTCACCACCACCGGCGCGTTACGCCAGATGGTGGTGGATTTGGCGAAGTCGGCGCGCGGCGGGTAACGTTTGCTGCGGTGCAACGCGGGAACGCACGGAGTTTTCCACGGTTAGCCTTGTGATGCGAGCCGGTCTTGGTAGGTGCTTGGCAGGTGCTAGGATGCTCGCTATAGGGTCGCGCGTCCGTCAGCGGACATAAGTCGATTGGCACTCGGGCCCCCGCCGAGGCCCGAGAGTCGCGGAGGCGAGCGTGAAGGAAACCGGTCTGCGCAATGGCGCCTACGGCGCCGACAAATTCGGCTTAAAACACCTCGCCGCCATCCACTGGAATTTACCCGATACGGTTCTGGTCGAGCACGCCATCGCCAACTGCGAAGGCCACCTCGTCCAGGGCGGAGCATTCTGCGCCGAGACCGGCGTTCATACCGGCCGCAGCCCCAAGGACAAATTCGTCGTCGTCGACGCCCAGACCGAGAAATCGGTGTGGTGGGAAAAGAACGGTCGGCTGACGCCGGAAAAATTCCAGCTGCTGTTCGAGGATTTCATCGCTCACGCCAAAGGCAAAACTTTATTCGCGCAGGATCTCTATGGCGGCGCCGATCCGAAATATCGCATCCGGACCCGCGTCTATACCGAGCTCGCCTGGCATTCGATGTTCATCCGCGCGCTGTTGATCAGGCCGGAGCGCGCCGAGCTGTCGCACTACGTTCCCGACTTCACCATCCTGTCGCTGCCGTCGTTCAAGGCCGACCCCAAGCGCCACGGCGTGCGCAGCGAAACCGTCATCGCCATCGATTTCACGCGGCGCATCATTCTCATCGGTGGCAGCTCTTATGCCGGGGAGATGAAGAAATCGGTTTTCACCACGCTCAACTATTATCTGCCGGCTGAGAGCGTGATGCCGATGCATTGCTCCGCCAATGTGGGGCCCGCGGGCGACGTGGCGCTGTTCTTCGGCCTGTCCGGCACGGGCAAGACGACGTTATCGGCCGATCCCAACCGCACCCTGATCGGCGACGACGAGCACGGCTGGGGCCCGCAGGGCGTGTTCAATTTCGAAGGCGGGTGCTACGCCAAATGCATCAAGCTCTCCGCCGAAGCGGAGCCGGAGATTTTCGCCACGACCCGCCGCTTCGGCACCGTGCTCGAAAACGTGGTGTTCGATCCCGATACGCGCGTCTGCGACTTCGACGACGACTCGAAGACGGAAAACACCCGCGCCGCCTATCCGCTCGATTTCATCCCCAATGCTTCGCGCACCGGCCGCGCCGGCATGCCGAAGAACATCGTGCTGCTCACCGCCGACGCGTTCGGTGTTATGCCGCCGATCGCGAAATTGACGCCGGCGCAGGCGATGTATCATTTCCTCTCCGGCTACACCGCCAAGGTCGCGGGCACCGAAAAGGGGCTGGTCGGCGTGCAGCCGGAATTCTCCACCTGCTTCGGCGCGCCGTTTCTGCCGCGCCATCCTTCGATCTACGGCAATCTGCTGCGCGAATTGATCAGCGCCCACGGCGTCGATTGCTGGCTGGTCAATACCGGCTGGACCGGTGGGATCTACGGCGTCGGCCGCCGCATGCCGATCAAGGTGACGCGGACGCTGCTGACCGCAGCGCTCGACGGTTCGCTCAGGAACGTCAAATTCCGCACCGATTCGTATTTCGGCTTTGCCGTGCCGACCCAGCTCACCGGCGTCGAGCCGCACCTGCTCTATCCGCAGAAGACCTGGCAGAACAAGCTCGAATTCGACCAGACCGCGCGCAAGCTGGTTGACATGTTCCAGAAGAACTTCGTGCAGTTCGAGGATCACGTCGAAGCCGACGTGCGCGCCGCCGCTCCAGAAGTGCGGATCGCGGCGGAGTAGGCCCTCAGCCGTTTAGCGCCAAGACCGCCACGGCGTTTCCGGCACCGGCGTCAGCGGCGGCTTGCCCGCCGCCCAGGCGAGGATGTTGTTGACCAGCAGCTGGTCCATCTTCTCGCGCGTGAAGACCGACGCCGAGCCGAGATGCGGCAGCAGGACGACGTTCTCCATGGTCAGTAACTCCTCCGGCACCTCGGGCTCGTTGACGAATACATCGAGGCCGGCGGCCATGATCTTTCTTGCCTTGAGCGCCGCGATCAGCGCCGGCTCATCGACCACCGAGCCGCGCGCCACATTGATGAGGATGCCGTCGGGGCCGAGGGCTTCGAGCACGGATGCATCGATCATGTTCCGCGTCTCCGCGCCGCCCGGCACAATGACGATCAACGTATCGACGGCGCACGCCATGTCGATCAGCCGCGGATAGTGGCGATAGGCGAGCTCCGGCCGTTGCGTGCGCGTGTGATAGACGACCGGCACGCCGAAGGATTCGAGCCGGCGCGCGATCGCCAGGCCGATGCGCCCCATTCCGACCAGGCCGACGCTGCGATTGCGCAACGTCGCCGGGCTCAAAGGATAGTTGCTCTCGCGCCATTTGCCCGCGCGCAGGTAACGCTCGGCTTGCGGCAGTTCGCGCACCGTGCACAGCAAAAGCCCGATGGCGGTATCGGCGACTTCTTCGGTGAGCACGCCGGGCGTATGCGTGACCACGATGCCGCGCTTTGCGGCGGCGGCCGCGTCGATGTGATCGTAGCCGACGCCGAAGCTGGAAATGATCTCAAGCCTGGGCAGGCGCGCGAACAAGCGATCGTCGACCGGCTCGCCCGGCGCGCTCACGGCCATGGCGCGGACATGGCCGAGCGAGGAAAGACGCGCGTCGCGGTTCGCCACCATGGCGAGGCTGTGCACGGCGAAGTTGGCGAAGCCGCTGGCGAGGACCGGCCGCAACGGACCGATCAACAGCAGCTCGGACTTGTCGGCGGCCATTGTCGATCCGGCATCACACCAGCATGGTCACCGGCGTTTCAAGGAGCGCTTTGATCGCGGCCAATAGCTCGGCGCCGAGCGCGCCGTCGACCAAGCGATGGTCGCAGGACAATGTCGCGGTCAACATGCTGGCGAAAGCGACGCCGCCGTCGGCGGTTTCGACCGCCTGCCGGCGCGCGGCGCCGACCGCGAGGATCGTCGCCTGCGGCGGATTGATGATGGCGGAGAATTCGCGCACGCCGTACATGCCGAGATTGGAAATCGCGGTCGAGCCGCCCTGATATTCGGCGGGCTTGAGCTTCTTGTCGCGGGCTCGCGCGGCGAGGTCTTTCATCTCGGCGGAGATGGCCGTGAGCGATTTCGTCTCCGCGGCCCGCACGATCGGCGCGATCAGCCCGCCGTCGAGTGCCACGGCGACGCCGATATCGCTGTGCTTGAGGCGCAGGACGCGGTCGCCGGCCCACACCGCATTTGCCGCCGGCACGCGTTGCAAGGCAAGCGCCAGCGCGCGGATGATGAAATCGTTGAGCGAAAGCTTAAACGTAGGCTTGCCGTCGCGGTCTTTCGGTGTCGCCGCGTTGGCTTCCTCGCGCACCGCGATCAGGCGATCGATGGTAATGTCGGCCGTGAGGTAAAAATGCGGGATGGTCTGCTTGGCCTGCTGCAACCGCGTAGCGATGGTCCGGCGCATGGCATCAAGCGAGACTTCTTCGTAGCCCGCAGGATCGTAGAGCGCCTTGATCTGACCGCCGCTCAGGCCCTCGCCGAGCGGCGCCCGCGCCGCCGGCGGCGGCACGTTTTCCAGGTCGCGGGCGACGATGCGGCCATGCGGGCCGGAGCCGCGCACGCGCGACAAATCGATGCCGGCTTCGCTCGCGAGCCGCCGCGCCAGCGGCGTCACCGTAATGCCGCCGGCGAGCCGTGCCGGGCCGAAATTGCGCTCGGGCGTGCGCACCTCAAAGAACGGATCGAGCTTGATCGGCCCGCGCGCCGCCGGCGCCAGTGCCGCTTCGCTTTCATACCCGGTCGGCGGCGCGGCAGGTGCTTTGGCGAGCGGCGGCGTGGCGGTCGGCCTTGCGGCTGGCGCCGCGGCGGCCGAAACGGGCGTGCCAGGCGCGCCGATGACGCCGACTACGGCGCCGACCCGCGCCACTTCGCCGGCGGGCACGCGGATTTCGCTGAGCACGCCGGCTTCCGTCGCCGGTACCTCCATCGACACCTTGTCGGTCTCGATCTCGAATAGATTGTCGCCCGGCTGCACCGCGTCGCCGGCCGACTTGAACCATTGCGTGATTTTGCCCTCGGCGACCGTCTCGCCGAGTTGCGGCATGAGGATGTTCATTTCAATGCCCGACGGCGTTCACCACGTCACCGAGACGTACTGCGTCTCCATGAATTCCATCAGCCCTTCATGCGCGCCCTCGCGGCCGAGGCCGGATTGCTTGACGCCGCCGAACGGCGCGGCCGGATCGGAGACGATGCCGCGATTGAGCCCGATCATGCCGAAGTCGAGCTTCTCCGACACCCGCATGCCGCGGCTCAAATCCTTGGTGTAGACGTAGGCGACTAGGCCGTATTCGGTGTGATTCGCGCGCGTGACCACCTCGTCCTCGGACGTGAAGGTCTGCAACGAGGCCACGGGGCCGAAAATCTCCTCGTTGAGCATTTTGGCGTCGTCAGACACGTTGGTGAGCACGGTCGCCGGATAGAAGAAGCCGGGCCCGGACGGCGTCTTGCCGCCGGTGAGCACCTTGGCGCCCTTCTTCACCGCGTCGTTGACCAGCTCGATCACCTTGTCGAGGCCGTCCTTGTTGACCAGCGGGCCGAGCGCCACGCCGTCGTCGAGGCCGCTGCCCATTTTCAGGCCGGCCATCTTGGCGGTGAGCTTCTTGGCAAACTCGTCGTGGACCTTCTCGTGCACGTAGAAGCGGTTGGCCGCGGTGCAGGCCTCGCCCATGTTGCGCATCTTGGCGACCATGGCGCCTTCGATCGCGGCGTCGATGTCGGCGTCGTCGAAGACGATGAACGGCGCGTTGCCGCCGAGCTCCATGGCCGGCTTGAGGATATTGTCGGCGGCTTCATGCAGAAGCTTTCGGCCGACCTCGGTCGAACCGGTGAACGACACAATGCGCACGCGCGGATCGTGCAGCATCGCGCCCACCACCTTGCCGGAGGAGCGCGAGGGAATGACGTTGACCACGCCCGGCGGCACGCCGGCCTCTTCCAGGATCGGCATCAGCGCCAGCATGGTGAGCGGCGTATCGGACGCGGGCTTGAGCACCACCGGGCAGCCGGCGGCGAGCGCCGGGCCGATCTTGCGCGTGGCCATGGCGGCCGGGAAATTCCACGGCGTCACCAGGACGGCGATGCCCGCCGGCTTGTGATGCACGAAAATGCGCGCGCCCGATGACGGCGCGCGGCTCACTTCGCCGATATTGCGCACCGCCTCCTCGGCGTACCAGCGGAAGAACTCGGCGGCATAGGCGACCTCGCCGCGCGAGTCGGACAGCGCCTTGCCGTTCTCGATGGTGATCAGCTTCGCCAGCCGCTCGGCGTCGCGCATGATCAGCTCGAACGATTTGCGCAGGATTTCGCCGCGTTCGCGCGGCTTTCTGGCGGCCCAGCCGGGGAAGGCGGCGGCCGCGGCGTCAAGCGCGGCCTTGGCGTCCTCGACGGTGGCGCTCGCCACCGAGGCGACCTTGTTCTCGGTCGCCGGGTCGATCACGTCGAAGCGGGCGCCGTCGGAGGATTTGCGCCATTTGCCGCCGATCCACAAATCGGTCGGCACATTGGCGAGAAGGTTGTCGTACATCGTACTCATGGTTTGGCACCCATCTTTGGCGCTCGACTTTTCGCGCTCGTCCCGCTTGCCTTCACTTGCCGTTTTTCAGCTCGACCAGGATATTCCGATAGGGCTTGCCGCTGAGGTTGCGCAGCTCGTGCTTCTCGCCGGCGTCCTTCCAGATCACGCCGCCGACCTTATCGTCGGCGATGATGGAATGACCGTCCACATTCTCGAGCTCGATCTTGCCGCCGGTGACGTTGATGATGACGTAATCCAGTGTGTGATGGTGCCAGGCCTTCTTTCCGCCCGGCGGAACTTGCATGTCCCACACCCGCACCTGCTCGTTCTCGAACAGAACTTCGGTACCGATCGGTCCGCTCGGGTTTTGCCGGGTCGGTTCGTTGGCCATCATGATCCTCCTGTCAGGCGTTGAGGCTGCGCTGGACGCGCTCGGCGATGCGCTCGACGCTCGGCAGCGCGAGATCTTCCAATATGTCGGCGGCCGGCAGCGGAATATGCGGCGTCGTGATGCGCACCGGCGGCCCGTCGAGGTCGTAGAACGCTTCGTCGGCGACGATGGAGACTAGCTCGGCGCCCCAGCCGCACAATCGCGGATTTTCCTCCACGGTGAACAGCCGGTGCGTGCGCGCCACCGAGCCGAGAATGGTCTGCGTGTCGAGCGGCACCAGCGAGCGGACGTCGACCACCTCGCAGTCGATGCCGTGCTCGCTTTTGAGCTTTCCCGCGGCGGCCACCGCGCGCGGCACCATCAAGGCGAGCGCCAGGATGGTGGCGTCCTTGCCCGGCCGCACGATCTTGGCCGTGCCGAGCGTATCGACGATCTCGCCGTCGGGTACTTCGCCCTTGGTCGGATATAGCGATTTGTGCTCGAAGAAGATTACCGGATCGGGATCGCGCACGGCGGCCGCCATCAGACCGATCACATCGCGCGGGCTCGACGGTGCCACCACTTTGAGCCCCGGAATCATCATGCACCAGTTCTCGACGCTCTGCGAATGCTGGGCGCCGAAGCGCGCGCCGCCGCCGTTGCCGGTGCGCACGACCAGCGGACATTTGACCTGTCCGTTGGACATGTAGCGGCTTTTGGGAAATTCGTTGGCGATGTAGTCGAAGCACACGGCGATGAAGTCCGAGAACATGATCTCGGCGATCGGCTTTAATCCGGTCATGGCCGCGCCCATGGCGGCGCCGAGGATCGCCTGCTCGGAGATCGGCGTGTCGCGCACGCGCACCGGACCGAACTGCTCGTAGAGCCCAACCGTCGCCTTGAACACGCCGCCGGCCTTGCCGACATCCTCGCCGATGAAAACGACGTCGGGATCGCGCGTCATTTCCTGGGCTATGCCGCGGATGACCGCGTCGCGATAGGTCAGTTCCGCCATGCGAAGCCTCCGTCGGCGTAAACGTCGGTCGTGAGGATATCGAGCGACGGCGGCGGCGCCGCTTTGCAAAGCTCGGTTGCCTCGTCGACCTCGCGCTTCACCTCGGTGTCGATGCGCGCGATGGCCTCGTCGCCGATGCCGAATTGCTTGAGCCGCTCACGATAGAGTTTGATCGGATCGCGTGCTTTCCACTTTTCCAGCTCCCCCTCGGGCCGGTATTTGGCCGGATCGGCGCGCGAATGTCCGCTGTAGCGGTAGGTCATACACTCGATCAGCGACGGCCCGTCGCCGGCGCGCGCCTTGTCGTAAGCCGCAACTGCGGCGCGATAGACGGCATCGGCGTCGTTGCCGTCGACGACGATGCGCGGCAGCCCGTAACTCGCGGCGCGGTCGGCGGCCGGATGCTCCACCGCCGTCACGTCGCCGATCGGCGTGTATTCCATGTAAAGATTGTTCTCGCAGACGAAGACCACTGGCAGCTTCCACACCGCGGCGAAGTTCAGCGCCTCGTGAAAGGCGCCGATATTGGTCGTCCCGTCGCCGAAGAAGCAGACCGACACGTCCTTCTGGCCCTTGTATTGCGCGCGCCAGGCGGCGCCGCAGGCGATCGGCAGATGCGCGCCGATGATCGCATAGGAGCCCATGACGCCATGATCGACCGAGGTCAGGTGCATCGATCCGCCCTTGCCGCGCATCAGCCCGATGTCGCGCTGCATCAGCTCGCCCAGAACCTTGGAAATAGGCACCCCGCGCGCCAGCGTGTGCGCATGGCCGCGATAGGTGCAGAAGGAGAGATCGCCCGGGCGCATGGCGACGGCGAAACCGGCGGCGACCGCCTCCTGTCCGAGCGAAAGGTGGCTCGTGCCTTTCACCAGGTTTTGCAGGAACAGATCGTAGGCGCGCTGCTCGGCTTCGCGGATCACGACCTGCGTGCGGTACATGGCGAGCCGCTTTTCCTCGCCGATGTCGTCGTTGAGACTCGCCGTCGAGCCAGGCGCGCGGTCCTCGATCTTGGCCATGAATTATCCTTTAGCGAGCCCAATGGGATGCGGTAGGGCGGGCGCAACTTAGCGCCAGTTGCGAAGCCGAGGCAACGGTCCCCGGCGAGGCTTCGCATAAGGCTTGGCGCAAGGCTTCGGGCAAGGTTTCAGGCAAGATTTCAGCCCGGTGGGCGGGGTTCAATCGGAAGGTCCCGCTTGCGCGGGAAGCGGCTCTTTAGGTAAGTGGCGCCGGCGGGAGATGGCGATGGTCCAGGATCGTGACGGTCAGGTGCCGCAGGCGCACAACCCTATGCAGCGTTTCTTCGGCGGCCCGCCATTGGCAGTGCTCGGGCGGCTCGTGCTGTTGTCGATTTTGGTGGGTGTCATCCTCGCCGCCATCGGGCTCGATCCGTGGAATATCGTCGAATCCGTTCGCCGGCTCATCGTGCAAGTCTGGACAATGGGTTTCGACGTGGTGCGCTGGCTCTGGCGCTACTTCCTGCTCGGGGCGGTGATCGTCGTACCGATCTGGTTCCTGGTGCGGCTGGCCAAAGCGCCGCGCGGCGGATAAAGCGGCAGACCCCTGAATCGAAATGGCCGGGCGCAGGCCCGGCCATTCCATTCATGGCTGCGCCACGGGGTTAGTCGTCGATCGGACGCGGACCCGACGGCATCGGCGCGTCATTGTCACCCTGCATCGGATGGTCGCGCGGGCCGCGATGGCGGCGGCGGCGGCGATGCAGCGGATAACGATCGGCCGAGCCGTCATAGCCGTTGGGGCCATTGGAGCCGCCGGCGTTGTGCGGGCCGTTGGGATTGTTCGGGCCATTTCCCCCTTGGCCCTGTTGCGGCGGCTGCTGGCCGCCGGTGATAAAGGACGGAAGCCGCTCCACGTCCTCCTCGCCGCTCGGCTGGAAGTGTTGCGGCCGCGGCTGCTGGTGTTGCGGCTGATGGTGCTGCGGCTGGTTGTGTTGCGGCTGGTTGTGTTGCGGCTGTTGCTGATTGTGCTGCGGCTGCTGTTGCTCGCGCGGATAGAAAGATTGCGCCTCGCGCGGGGCAAACGGTTCGCCGCTGATGGGCGGCTGCTCATTGCCGTCCTCATCGTAGCCGTCATCGGCAACATTGCCGCCGCGCTGGTCGCCCTGCTGCTGCTGGTAATAGGGCGAGGGCGGGTTCTGGCGGAACTGCTCCTGCGCCGCCGCGATCAGGCGGAAGTAATGCTCAGCGTGCTGATAATAATTCTCGGCGGATACCGGATCGCCGGAACTCTGCGCATCCCGGGCAAGCTGGAGATATTTTTCGGCGACGTGGGACGCCGTTCCCCGAATTTTCACGTCCGGTCCGTTGGACTCGTACATGCGTGACAATGGATTTTGATGATGGTGATGATGGCCGCCACCTTTGCGGTTGCGACCCCGCATGCGCTTGTTCTGACCGTTTCTCATGATTTGCTGTTCCGCCAACCCCTTATGTGCGGCGGCACGAATGCCGCCGCTTCGCTGCACTGAATGTCACGTCGACCTGACGCATGAACCCGGGCAATCTTTCTTTGCGGGCCGCACTCGAAACGGCGCCGCTGTCGCGGTCATGAAACCTCGGCAATGCAGCCCCCAACGGCGGTTTCGCCGCGGTGTTGCGAACCCCTCGTTATGCGCGACATTTCACAAATGCGCGCCCAACCGATGAAGTTTCTCGGTCTGAATCTGGCGATCCCGTTTGCCGTCCGATCCGGCTTTCGCTGTTCCGGCTTTCTTTCATCCTGCGCCGCCGACCTCTGAAGAGGGACGTTCCTCTTTGAGGGACACTCTTGGTGTTCAAGGCGGCGCGGCACCATCATCTCGGGCCGATTCCGTAGGCGCAAGCTAGTCGGTTCCGGCCGATATTCCAAGTGCTATTTTGCCGCTTTTTTGCCGGGGCCCAATGCTCCAGGCTCATGCCCCTTTGTATCGGCCCATGCGAGCTGTGGTGGCGATGAGGGCGCGAGGCACGCCGCCGAGATCGGGGCGCGGTGCTGACGGCGCAAGGCCGGCCGCTGCGAACAAGGCGGCGACGGCCTGCGCCTGTCCGCTGCCGAGCTCGACGACCAGAGCGCCGCCGGGCGCCAGCAGCGCCGCTACCGTCGCGGCGATCGCCCGGTAGCAATCAAGACCGTCGGGTCCGCCGTCGAGCGCGTTGCGCGGATCGAAATCGCGCACTTCGGGAGCGAGCGCGGCAATGTCGCCTGACGCGACGTAAGGCGGATTGGAAACGATCAGGTCGAACGCTCCGCCGAGCGCGGCGGTGAGGTCGCAAGCGATGAAATTCGCACGCGGCAAGCCCAGACCCTGGGCGTTGGCCCACGCGACGCGCAGCGCGCCGCGGCTGATATCGGTGCCGATGCCGAAAGCGGTGGGCAATTCGGCGAGCAGCGCCAGCAAAAGCGCGCCGCTGCCGGTGCCGAGGTCGGCGATGCGCAGTTTCCGCGACCGCGCGCCGCCGGCATCGATCGCGGCGAGCGCCGCCTCGACCACGGTTTCCGTCTCTGGTCGCGGCACCAAAGTCGCGGCATCGACGGCGAGCCGCAAGCTCCAGAATTCCTTGCAGCCGACGATGCGCGCGACCGGTTCGCGCGCCAGGCGGCGCTGCGCCAGCGCCGCGATCGAATCGTTCTCCTCAACGCCAAGGATGCGCGCGCCGGCGGCGGCGAGCGCGGCGTGATCGAAGGCAAGGGCGTGGCCGACGAGGATGCGGGCGTCGAGCTCGGCGGATTCGATTCCGGCGGCGCGGAATTTTTCCGCCCATGCGCGCCGGGCGCCGGCGATCGTGAGCGAGGCGCCGCTATCCCGCGCCAATACGGCGTTATCGGCGCTCGGCCTCGTCACTGTGCGTCCTCGGCGGCCAACAGCTCCGCCTGATGCTCGGCGACGAGCGCGTCGATGATCTCGCCCAGCGCCTCGCCCTCCAGGATCTGCGGCAATTTGTGGAGCGTGAGATTGATGCGATGGTCGCTGACGCGCCCTTGTGGATAATTATAGGTGCGGATGCGTTCGGAGCGGTCGCCGGTGCCGACCTGGCCGCGGCGCGCGGCGGCGCGCGCGGCGTCCTGTTTCTGCCGCTGGAAATCGTAGAGCCGGGTGCGCAGCACGGCGAGCGCTTTGGCGCGATTGCGGTGCTGCGAACGGTCCTCCTGCATCATCACGACGATGCCGGAGGGGATATGGGTCACCCGCACCGCCGATTCGGTCTTGTTGACGTGCTGACCGCCGGCGCCGCCCGAGCGCAGCGTGTCGATCTTGAGATCGGCATCGTTGATGGCGAGGTCGAGCTCCTCCGCCTCGGGCAGCACGGCGACGGTCGCGGTCGAGGTGTGAATGCGGCCGGACGCTTCGGTGTCGGGCACGCGCTGCACGCGGTGCACGCCGGATTCGAATTTGAGCTTGGCGAAAGCGCCGCGGCCGCGGATTTCGGCGATGATTTCCTTGAAGCCGCCCATCGAGCCTTCGCTCACCGTCATGATCTCGACTTTCCAGCCCTGCTTGGCGGCATAGCGCTCGTACATGCGGTACAGATTGCCAGCGAACAAAGCGGCTTCGTCGCCGCCGGTGCCGGCGCGGATTTCGAGGATGACGTTGCGCTCGTCCATGGCGTCCTTGGGGATGAGCGCCAGCCGCAATTGCTGTTCGAGCGCGGCACGCCGCGCTTCGAGCTGCCGCCGTTCGGCCTCGGCGACCGAACGCATCTCGGCTTCGGTCGCCGGATCGTCGATCAGGCTGGTGACCCCGTCGAGCTCGCGCTGCGCCGCCCGATAGGAATTCACGGCCTCGATGACGGGCGCAAGTTCGGCGAATTCGCGCGAAAGTTTGACAAAGGTCTCACGCGGCAGCGCGGCGGTGAGGTCGCGCTCCAGCGCCGCATGACGGGTGACCAGCGCGTCGAGTTTTTGATCGGGCAGCATCGTCGGTAAGTAGAAGAGGTGGCGGGCTGAAACAAGCCCGGCCATGACGGTCCATTCATTTCCTAAATCTGCAAGCCGTTGTCGGCGGCATATTTTTGCAGCTCGGCGCGGATCGGCGTGGCGCCGCTCGATCTACCGATCAGCGGGCAGAGGAAAGCCGCGGTCTTGCGGCAATCGAGCTCGAGCAGCATCGCCTTGACCGGCCCGACCGCGGACGGCGCCAGCGACAGCGAGCGGTAGCCGATGGCGGCCAGCGCCAGCGCGCCGATCGGCTGCGAGGCGAGTTCGCCGCACAATGTCACCGGCTTGCCGTATTCGCGGCACTTGTCGGCGATGTCCTTGAGCGCGCGCAACACCGGCGCCGAAAGCGGATCGAAGCGGCCAGCGACGCGCGGATTGCCGCGATCGGCCGCATAGAGGAATTGCACCAGATCGTTCGAGCCGACGGAGAGGAAATCGACGTGTTCGAGCAGCTCGTCGAGCTGATAAAGCAGCGACGGCACCTCGACCATGCTGCCGACCTCGACCGCTTCGGGAAGCTTGTGGCCGTGCCGGCGCAAATGCGTCAGCTCGCGCTCGACCAGGTCCTTGGCCTGGTCGAATTCGGACACCGTGGCGATCATCGGGAACATGATCTTCAGCGCCCGGCCGCCGGCGGCACGCAGCAGCGCGCGCAATTGCGTGCGCAACAGCGCCGGCCGGTCGAGCCCGAGCCGGATCGCTCGCCAGCCCAGCGCCGGATTCTCCTCCTCGATGTTGCGCATATAGGGCAGCACCTTGTCGCCGCCGATGTCGAGCGTGCGGAAGGTCACCGGCTTGTCGTTGGCGGCGTCGAGCACCGCGCGATAGAGGGTGTATTGCTCGCTCGAGCGCGGGAAATTCGGCGCCACCATGAATTGCAGCTCGGTGCGGAACAGACCGATGCCGGCGGCGCCGGTATCGGCGATGTGCGGCAGGTCGACGCTCAAGCCCGCATTGATCATGAGCGTGACTTCTTCGCCGTCCTTGGTTACGCAGGGCAGATCGCGCAGAGCCTGGTATTGCTGCTGCCGGCGCGCGCGCAACCGCACCCGCTCGGCATAGGCCGCTTCCATGTCGGGCAACGGCCGCAAGTGCAGATCGCCGGCCGAGCCGTCGAGGATGATGGCGTCGCCCGGATCGGCGATGCCGGTGGCGTTGTCGATCTCGCCGACCGCGGCGATGCCGAGCGCGCGCGCGACGATGGCGACATGCGAGGTCGGGCCGCCCTCTTCGAGCACCAGGCCGCGCAACTTCTTGCGGTCGTAATCGAGCAGCGCCGCCGGTCCCATGGAGCGGGCGACCAAGATGGCGTTGTCCGGCATGTTGTCGCGCGAGGGCGCGTGATCGCGGCCGGTAAGCTGGCGCATCAGCCGGTTGGCGAGGTCGTCGAGATCGTGCAGGCGCTCGCGCAAATACGGATCGGTCTGCCGCAGCATGCGCGCGCGGGTATCGGACTGCACGCGCTCGACGGCGGCCTCCGCGGTCAGGCCGGTCATCACCGCCTCTTCGAGCCGGTGCAGCCAGCCGCGGTCGTAGGCGAACATGCGATAGGCTTCGAGCACGTCGCGATGCTCGCCGCCCTCGACCACGTCGCCGTGCTCGAGCAGCTCGTCGAGATCGGTGCGCAAGGCCTCGACCGCCGTTTGCAGGTGCTTCAATTCCTTCGGAATGTCGTCGGCGATGTAATTGGTGACGACGACGCGCGGTTCGTGCAGCACGACATGGCCGAGCGCGATGCCTTCCGACAGCGCCGCGCCGATGAGATGCAGCGACCGCCGCGCCGCCGGCTCGGCGCCGGGAGGCGCCAGCGCCGACAGTTCGCCCGACGCGATCATCTCCGCCAGCACCATCGCCGTGGTTTGCAGCGCCTCGACTTCCTCCTCCGAATAGTTGCGCCGGGCGCGGTTCTGTACCACCAGCACGCCGAGCGTGTTGCCGGCGCGCAGGATCGGCACGCCGAGGAAGGAGTGGTAGATTTCTTCGCCGGTTTCCGGCCGGAAGGAGAAGGCCGGGTGCGCCTGCGCGTTGGAAAGGTTGATGGCGCTCGCCTGGCTTGAGACCAGGCCGACCAGGCCCTCGTCGGCGCCGAGCACGGTGCGGTGCACGGCGTCGCGGTTGAGGCCTTCGGTGGCGTAGAGCTCGAGCGTCGAGTCGACGCGCAGCACGTAGACGGAGCAGACCTCAGCGACCATGTTGGCCGCGATCAGCACCACGATCTTGTCGAGGCGTTCCTGCGCGCTGACCGGCTCCGCCATGACTTCGCGGAGCCGGCGCAACAATACGCGCGGACCGCCGAGCGCGCCACGCATGGCGTGAGGTCCCTCGGGCCTTCGTTTTGACCGGCGCGGCGCCCGCAGCGCACCGATCGTCATCGACGATGAGTTCGCCAAGGGCCCCGGCCCGCGGCGAGCATCCTCAAGCCTATATCGAATGCGGCATGCAAACCGCAAGCCTGAGACGCTGCGATGACGGCGCCGGAATTTGTGCGCCGCAGCGAGAATATGGGCGGGATTACGCCGTCGCTTGGTCGAGGCCGTAGAGCGAATGCAAAGTGCGCACCGCAAGCTCGGTGAACGCCGCGTCGATCAGCAGCGAAAACTTGATCTCCGAGGTGGTGATGGCGCGGATATTGATGGCGCGCTCGGCCAACGCCTGGAATGCCTGCGCGGCGACGCCGGCATGGCTGCGCATGCCGATGCCGATGACCGAGATTTTGGCGACGTCGGTGGCACCATCGAGCCGCTTGAAGCCGATTGTCTTCTTCGCCTTGGTGATGACGTCGAGCGAACGCTGGTAGTCCGCGGCCGGCACGGTGAAGGTGAGATCGGTGGTTTTGCCGTCGGGCGAGACGTTCTGCACGATCATGTCGACGTTGATGTTGGCCTCGGCCAGCGGAATGAAAATCGCGGCGGCGACGCCCGGCTTGTCTTCGACCTCGCGCACCGAGATTTGCGCCTCGTCGCGGGAGAAGGCGATGCCGGTGACGGTTTGCTGTTCCACTATCTCCTCCTCGTCGCAGATCAGGGTTCCGGGCGGAATGCCGTGCGGGTCGACATCCTCGGGCCGGTCGAAACTCGAGCGCACGAAGATGCGCACATTATGCACCATGCCGAGCTCGACCGAACGCACCTGCATGACCTTGGCGCCGAGCGAGGCAAGCTCCAGCATTTCCTCAAAAGCGATCTTGGCAAGCCGCTTGGCGCGCGGCACCACCCGCGGGTCCGCGGTGTAGACGCCGTCAACGTCGGTATAGATGTCGCAGCGGTCGGCGCGGATCGCCGCCGCCACCGCCACCGCCGAGGTGTCGGAGCCGCCGCGCCCGAGCGTGGTGATACGACCGGTCTCCTTGTGCAGGCCCTGAAAGCCGGCGATGACCGCGACCTCGCGGCGTTCGGCGAAGCGCTTGACGATCTCGGCGCCGTTGATTTCCAGGATGCGCGCCGAGGTGTGCACGTTCGAGGTCAGGATCGGCAGCTGCCAGCCGAGCCATGAGCGGGCGTTGACGTCCATGTCCTGCAATGTGATGGCAAGGAGCCCCGCGGTCACCTGCTCGCCGGTGGCGAGCACGGCGTCGTATTCGCGGGCGTCGAAGATGCGGCGCGTCTGCAATGCCGCCTCGCACCAGGCGACCAACTGGTCGGTCGTTCCCGACATCGCCGAGACGACGACCGCGACGTCATGACCGGCGTCGACCTCGCGCTTGACGTGGCGCGTGACGTTGCGAATGCGATCGATGTCGGCGACGGAGGTCCCGCCGAACTTCATCACCAGACGGGCCATGACAGTCGTCCGCGCTCTTTCCCCTGCAAAAGGCGCGTATTGATACCGGCGCGATGCCCGGCCTGCAATGTCGATGACGGAAAGCCGCCCGCTCGCGGCCCTAGTCGGGCGCAGGCGAGCGGATGAACGCGGGTAACGGCTTGCAGGGGCGGTTATCGAGAGCGATCGCGACGGTCTTTGACCCGCACGCGGATGGGCAGAGCGGTTTCCTGCCAACCCATCGCGACCCCCATCAGATTTGACCAGAACGCGATCCACAACAGCGCGGGCATGGCGTGCCTCCTCTGCGGATCGAACTTGAGGGTTAACGTGCTAAGCTTGCTCCGGTTCCTCGCCATTCGCGGCGGAGCCGCCGCCGGACGCATTTTGCCGATCGGCGGCAAATATAAAGATTGCGCCATAGAGTGAATGTCATGCCCGTAAGCCACGACCGGATCCTCACCACGCATGTCGGAAGTCTCGTTCGCCCGCCGGAACTGACCCGATACATCGAGGCGATCGACGCCGGCGTCAAAATCGATCAAGCCGCGTTCGACCGCTGCCTCGCCGATTGCGTGGCGGAGGTGGTCAAGCGCCAGCAGCAAGTCGGCATCGACATCATCAGCGACGGCGAGTTCGGCAAATTCCGCAGCTGGTCGTTTTACGTCCTCGACCGTCTCGCCGGCATCGAAGAGCGGGCGATCGAGGCGCCGCGCGGCGCCGGCCGCGACCAGCTCATGTTTCCGGAATTCTACGCCGAATATTTCCCGACGCAGAAGCTGCCGAAACGCGGCACCGTCGTTTGCGTCGGCCCGATCGCCTACAAAGGCCAGGCGGCGTTGCAAAAAGACATCGCGATCTTCAAGGCGGCGCTGAAAGGCGTCGCCGTCGCCGACGCCTTCCTGCCGGTGGTGGCGCCGGCAAGCGCCGTTCCGCGCCACAAGAACGAATATTACAAGGACGACGAAGAGTTTTTGTTCAAGCTCGCCGAGGCTTTGCGCGAAGAATACAAGGCGATCGTCGCCGCTGGGCTGATGGTGCAGATCGACGACGCGTTCCTGCCCTACATGTACGATGTCGCCTTTGCCGCCGCCGACCTCGCGCAATACCGGAAATGGGCGGCGGTGCGCATCGACGCGCTCAACCACGCGCTCGCCGGTCTGCCCGAGGATCGCATCCGTTATCACATCTGCTGGGGCAGCTTTAATACGCCGCACGTCACCGACGTGCCGCTCAAGGACATCGTCGATCTCGTGCTCAGGGTGAAAGCCGGCGCCTATTGCATCGAGATGGGCAATCCGCGCCACGAGCATGAGTGGCGAGTATGGGAGAGGACCAGGCTCCCGGCCGGGAAGAAGCTCATCCCCGGCGTCATTAGCCATTCGACCAATGTCGTCGAGCATCCGGAACTGGTGGCTGAACGGTTGACCCGTATCGCGCGGCTGGTCGGGCGCGAAAACGTCATGGGCGGCACCGATTGCGGCTTCGCGCAATCGCCTTACGTGCGGCGCGTGCATCCCTCGATCATGTGGGCGAAACTGGAGGCGCTCGCCGAAGGCGCGCGGCTCGCCTCGCGGGAATTGTGGGGCCGCAAAGCGGCGTGACCTCCTAATACGGCAGCCCGACGTAATTCTCGGCAAACACCGTCGCCGCGGCTTTCGAGCGGAACAGATAATCGAGCTCGGCCAGCTGGATTTTCTGATCGAACGGATTTTCGGAAATCCGGTGCAGCATCGTGGTCATCCACCAGGAGAAGCGCTCGGCCTTCCATACCCGGTTAAGCGCGCGCTCAGAATAATGATCGAGGCCGGCGTCGGATTTCTCGGCATAGTGCTCGACCAGCGCCTGCGAGAGGTAGCGCACGTCGCTCGCCGCGAGGTTGAGGCCCTTGGCGCCGGTCGGCGGCACGATATGGGCGGCGTCGCCGGCAAGGTACAGCCGGCCGAAGCGCATCGGCTCGGCGACGAAGCTGCGCAACGGCGCGATACTCTTCTCGATCGAGGGGCCGGTGACGAGGCGGGCGCGCGCCTTATCGTCGAGCCGGGGCCTGAGCTCCTCCCAGAAGCGGTCGTCCGGCCAGGAATCGACGTCCTCGGCGAGGCTGCATTGCAGATAATAGCGGCTGCGCGTCGGCGAGCGCATCGAGCACAGCGCGAAACCGAGCGGGTGATGGACGTAGATCAGCTCGTCGGAGACTGGCGGCGTGTCGGAGAGAATGCCGAGCCAGCCGAGCGGATAGACGCGCTCATGCGCGGTGATCGCGTGGGCTGGCACGCTCTTGCGGCACACGCCGTGGAAGCCGTCGCAGCCGGCGACGAAATCGCAGGCGATCTCCTGTGTCTTGCCGTCGGCGCGAAAGGTAACGTGAGGCTTGTCGCCGAAAATTCCGTGCAGGTGCACGTCATAGGCGGCGTAGATCGTCGGTGCGCCCGCTGCGGCGCGGCCGTCCATGAGATCTTTAGTGATCTCGGTCTGCCCGTAGACCATCACCGCCTTGCCGGTCAGCTCCGCGAAGGAGATGCGATGGCGCACGCCGTCGACGCAGATCTGCACGCCCTCGTGCACGAGGCCGTCCTCGTGCATGCGCGCGCCGACGCCCGCTTCGTCGAGCAGATCGATCGTGACCTGTTCGATGACGCCGGCGCGCACGCGGCCGAGCACGTATTCGCCGGTCTGCCGCTCGAGGATGACGTTATCGATGCCGTGCTTATGGAGGAGCTGGCCGAGGAGTAGTCCCGCCGGGCCGGCGCCGATGATGACCACTTCGGTTCGCATGGTTCGTCATAATCACTGGCCGGAGAGTTTGGAAGATAAACCGGGCGCCGCCACGGACTTTGATTCAAATCGGCCCGGATTTGTTGTCGGCCGTTGAATGATTTCCCTGTTTTATCCCGGGATGCGCAGGGTCCGTCGCGTGGATGCCAAATCGGCGGGTTTGAAACCAACGGCTTTTGCCGACGGCGGCCGCGCGTTTGCAAGCCTGCCATTTCGGTTGCGGCGCGATGAGCAGCACACCATTGGCAAGCGCCCGGCGGTGGTCCTGTCGCTGTTCCTGGTGTTGCTGGCGGCGGCGTTGTTGACCGGCGGCCATGCCGTCATCGATCCGCTGTTGCGGGCGGCCGCGGCGGCGCGGGAAACCCACCGCCTCGGCGAAATCGTCTTTACCAAGCCCGACGGCACGTTTTGCCGTCCGCTATCGTTCGACAAAAAAACGGCGGCGATAGCCGAAGGTGCCGTGGAACCCTGCGCGCCCGACTGGCCCGACGCGCACGCCGATGGCGGCGCCATGGGTTTCACCTGGCGCGCGCGCTAGCGATCGAGCAAAAATTCCAAGCTAAACTTGTGAAATTGAGGCGGCAGTTCCTAGCGCGCCGGCCGAGCCTTGCCGGGAGGCACGATCTTTTTCGGGAAACCGGTTTCCCCGTTTTTCGGATCATGCTCTAAGTGTCAGTGCTCCTCGATTGAGACCCGCACAGAACAAGGGAACTGACCATATGCAGCGGACCATGCGTTTCGTCTCTTGGCCGGCGCTGCCGGCCGCTCTCTTGCTGATCGGAATTGGCGCCGCAGGTATCGGCAGTGCCGCCGCTCAGGGCAGCCCCGAGGCCCGCCAGGCCTGCGCGCCGGATGCGATGAAGCTTTGTTCCGACTTCATTCCCGACGTGCCGAAAATCACCAAATGCATGATGGCCAAGCGCAGGCAGCTGAGCAAGGAATGCCGCGTCGCCATGGCAAACCAGCACCGTTATTACCATCACCGCTCTTACCGGCGCTACCGACAGCACGCCCCGCAACAGAGCTAAGGTTTCCCCCGCCGCGGCTGCGGCTTGAGCGGTGTTGCCCGAAAATGCCAAGTTGTGCGGGGGTGAAGTTTGCAAAAAGTCGCCAAGTCCAGCGTCAAGTCGGGCGCCATGTTGGTCGCCACGCAGGGCCGCCGCGCGCTTGCCCTTGCAGCGGCGCTACGGCCGGCCATGCGATGGGGCTGGCCGATCGCGCTGGCCGCAGGCGTCTCGATCGCGGCGTTCGCGCTGCCGCGCGCGCAGCCCCGGGCGCAGCCGGCCGGCGGCGACGATGCGCCGGTGCTCGCCGGCGAATCCGCGCTCGGCGACGCCATGCGCGGCGGCGATAAAGCGGCCGCGCGCCGGCTTCTGGCGCTGCAATTTTCTTTCGTCGATGCCGACGGCAAAATTTATGCGCGCAAGGATTTCATTGCCGACCTCAAAGGGCACGCCGCTGCGCCAGCAGGCGAAACGAAGGTGAGCAATTACGGGCTGCTCGCCGCGGTCACCGGGCATCGCCAATCAGCGCACAGTGCCGAGGTTTTCTTTCTCGACATTTGGGTGCGGCAGAAAGGGGCCTGGCGGATTCTGGTGATGCAGGAGGTTGTGATCGCATCGCCCGATGCGCCTGCCGCCGCGGCCGCGCCCGCCGGCGAAACGCGGACTTATGAGTGCAAGAATCCCTGCCAGACTTTGCCTTATCGCGTGCGCTCGGTGCCGGAGCAGGACATCGTCACCGCGTTCCAGGCCCTCGAGAAAGCCGTGGTCGCCCATGACGCGCCGGAATGGGGCAGGCACGTCGCCGACGAATTCATGGTTTATCGGACCGGCCGGCAGCCGGCCGGAAAATCCGAGCGCATGGCCGTGATTGAGCGGCAGAAGGAGAGCAATGCCGCCGTCACCGTCGGCGAAGTGCAGGCGATGCGGCTGGCGGCTTACGGCGACGCCGCTGCGATGGCCGCCGACCACGTCGCGCCGGACAATTCGCGCCCGCCCTATCGCGCGGCGCGGGTGTGGGTGAGGCGCAACGGTCAGTGGCTGATGGCGATCAGCGTGCAGACCGACGTAAAGTAGCGGAGCGCGTTAAGTCTCCAGCCCCGTCGGCACGTTGACGTTCTCGCTTTCGAGCTTCATGCCGGCGGCAAGCGCCATGGTCTCGGCCAGAGCCGCGAAATCCTTCTGCAAATACTCTTGCGGATTCTTTTGCAGGATGGCGGCGCCGAAATGGCCCTGCAGCACTTCGCGGGCCGCCGCCGTGACCGGCAGCGGCACATCCATCTCCCGGCCGAGCTCGAGGCCGAGGTCGAGGTCCTTGCGCAAGAGCTCCGGCGTGAATGTCGTGGTCCAGTCGCAATTGACCAGCGCCGGCGATTTGTAGCGGGTGAACATGGAGCCCATGGCGCTGTTGTTGAGGAAGGCGAGCCAAGCGTGGCGCGGCACGCCCATTTTGTTGGTCAGTAGCGTCATCTCGATCAGATTTTCGATGATCACGCCGAGCATGACGTTGTGCGCGATCTTGCAGACCCGCGCCAATTCGCCGTCGCCGACATAAGAGACCCCGCGCGGGGCAAAGACCTCGATCAGCGGCATCACCGCCTTGCAGGCGGTTTCCGGGCCGGAGACCACGGCGGAGAGCTTGCCGGCCTTGATCACTTTGGCATTGCCGCTGACCGGCGCGGCGACGAAATTGGCGCCAAGCTGCCGGAGCTTGTCGCGGATGGCGGCGGATTCCTCGACCGCGATGGTCGAGCAATCGACCACAGTCGGCGGCACCTTGCCGCCCTGGCTGCACACGCCGTTCTTGCCGTACAGCACGTTCTGGACATCCTTGCCGGTGGCGACGATGGAGAACAGCACGTCGACGTTTTTCAGTTCGGACAAATGATCGACCAGCTTGCCGCCGATCTTGGCCAGCGGCTCGGCCTTGGCGCGAGTGCGGTTCCAGACGGTGACGTCGTAACCGGCCTTGATCAGGCGCTCGGCCATGGGAATGCCCATGCGGCCGGCGCCGATCCAGCCGATCTTCGGTTTACGCTCTTTGCCGTTCGTGGCCATGCCGGGCTCCCTTTTTCAGGGGCTCTCTTATCACAGGAGGCGAAAGCTTGTCCGTGGCCGGGATGCGGGCAGCTTTGCGTTTCTTGACAGTGATTTACCGCCCGGTCATAAGGACGCGGGCGCTCGCGGGCGACGGTTAAGCGTTTGCCGGGACGCGCCTTAAGCCAGCAGAAACGACTGGAAAAAGCCGGTCCGGATCAATTCCGAACGCCGGATCGAACACGAGGACAAAGATGTTCGCGGTCTTCAAAACGGGCGGCAAGCAATACCGGGTTGCCGCCGAAGATGTGCTCAAGGTCGACAAGGTTAAGGGCGAGCCCGGTGAGATCGTCGAATTCGGCGAGGTCCTGGTCGTCGGCGGCGACGCCGTAACGCTGGGCGCGCCGACCGTCGCCGGCGCCATGGTGGCGGCCGAGGTGCTCGATCAGTCGCGCGGCGCCAAGATCATCGCATTCAAGAAAAGGCGGAGAAAAAATTCCCGCCGCAAGCGCGGCCATCGCCAGGAATTTACCTTGCTGCGCATCACCGAGATCCTCACCGACGGCAACAAGCCGAGCAAGACGGCGACGCCGCGGCCGAAACGGGCGCCGGCGCCGAAGCCGGAAGCTCCGGCCGGCACCGCGCCGGACGCCGCTACCCCCGCCGGGAGCGAAGCCGCCGCCGAGGCGCCGCGCAAGGCTGCCCCCAAGAAGGCGCAAAAGCCGAAAGCCAAGGCGCCGGCCGGCAAAGCCAAGAAGCCGGCGGCCAAAGCCGAAAGCCCGCCGGTGAAAGGCAAGAAAAAGAAGTGATCGAAAGCGGTGATGTTTTCGTCACGAATCCGATATAGGTATGAAGACGAGAAGGACTTGAGCGATGGCTCATAAGAAAGCAGGCGGTTCCTCGCGCAACGGCCGCGATTCCGGCGGTCAGCGCCTGGGCATCAAGATTTTCGGCGGCGAAGAAGTGGTCGCCGGCAACATCATCGCGCGCCAGCGCGGCACCAAATGGCATGCCGGCCGCAATGTCGGCGTCGGCCGCGACCACACACTGTTCGCGTTGATCAATGGCCGCGTCGAGTACCGCGCTAAAACCAAGGGCCGCGTCTTCGTATCCGTACGTCCGATGACGGAGGCTGCGGCCCAGTAAACGGTGGATCATATGAGTCCGCCGGCATCCAGTCGAACCGGCGGGCCCAATTGGGCTTCGAAAAGGGGGAGACCGGATTGCCGGCTCCCCCTTTCGGTTTCAGGAGCCCGTGACATGACACTGTCGGAAGAAATCCAGGCGCAACGGCAACGCGAGCGCAGTATTCCCGTCCTCGAGACCGGGCGGCTTTTGCTGCGCGCCCCGCGTCACGGGGACGTAAAAGCGATTGCGGCATTGGCCAATGACCGCCGCGTCGCCGAAAACACGGCGCGCATTACGCATCCCTATGGCGTCGGCGACGCCGAGCAATTCGTCGCCAATGTCAATACGCGCGAGGGTGAAGCCTGCTTCGTCATCCTTTACGACGGCACGCTGATCGGCGCCTGCGGCGTCGAGGCGCGCGCCGACGACGGCGTCGAGCTCGGTTATTGGCTCGGTGCGCCTTATTGGGGCCGCGGCTTCGCCACCGAGGCGGTGCGCGCGGTGATCGATCACGCCTTCGGCGATCTGCGCCACGACACGCTGCAAGCGGGCGCGCGCGTGACCAACCCGGCGTCGCGCCGCGTGTTGGAGAAGTGCGCGTTTCAATGGACCGGCGTGCAACTGACGCGCATCCGCGCCATCAATTCGGCGGCGCCGCTCGACCGCTTTCGCCTCGATCGCGGATTGTGGCTCTCGCTCAAGGCCTGGGGCCGCGTGCGCCGCGTGGCGTGAGCGGGCGGGGCGCCGTTACTGTCCGGCGTTCGGCGGCGAGGCGAAGAACGGCGAAAGCTTGGCGACCAGCGCCGGACCGAAATGCGCCTGCGGATTTGACGGCTGCGCCCGGTCCATGAGTTCCCAGCCCTGAATCAGCACGCGGGCGCTCTCGAAAGTGTGCTGGAGGTCGCGGCCGGGCCGCACGCTCTGGCGGAAGAACGCATCGCCGAAATAAGTCCAGTCGCGCTCTGGCGCGCAGCCGAACGAGGTGTTCTTCGCGTCCGCCGCGGTGACCACGATGGTGTCGTCGTTGGCGAGCGGCGGCACGAATGTGCCGGCATAACAGGCCGAAACGATGACGATGCGGTTCTTGATGCCCTCGTTGTTCAGCGCCGCCGCCACGTGCTGCGGCGTCAGCTCGCTGATCGCGCCGTTGGGCAGGCGCAGCCCGAAGCCGGTCAGCTCGCCGTGCGATGTCATCAACAGCAGAAGAACATCGTCGTCCTTGTTCATCACCTTTCCGATGGCATGCACCGCGGCGGCGAAATTGCGCCCGTCCGCAAGCGGCAGGTTTTGCAGCGTCTCGCGATGATTGACGAGGCGGAGCGTGCGCCCGCGGATCGGCAGGACGCCGCCCATTGCCGCCAGGCCGCCGTCGAGCTCCTTGAGAAAGACATCCTCCGACCAGCCCGAGATGCCGATGGCGTAGACCGCGGTCGCGCCTTTGGTCGAGGGCGCGAGGCCGTCGAACTGCGCCTGCAGGAGCGCGCGCTGCGCCTGCGAGAACGGCGCGGCTTCGGCCTCGCCGCTGCCGCCGCCCTCTTGCCGCTGCGCGAGCGGGCGCGCATGCAGGATTTCCCACCAATTGGCATTGTCGATATTGAAGTCGCGGGGCACGAAAACCGGCGCATGCGGCACGATGGCGCTGATGGCAAGCAGTGCCAGCCACAATCCGGCGGCACGGCCGAGGACGGAAATCCCGGGCCGCGGGGTGAAGGTGCGAAGCACCGCCGTCATGGCGCCGATCCACCACAGCGAGACCACCGCGAATACCGCGATCGGCGCGGCGCGATTGGCCCAGACCGCCGTCAGCGCGGGCGCCAGGGGGGTGGCGATGTTGACGGCATCGATGACGAGCTCGGCGATGATCGAGAGCGCGAACATCGCCGACAGCGCCGTGACGCGCGCGGCCGGCTGCACGAACAGCGCCGCAACGGCGACGTCGAGCGCCAGCCAGGCGACGATGGCGTTGAGGCCGTAAGGATTGAATCCGCCGCCGAGCCCGGCGGCGAGGAATTGGAAACCGACGCGGATGACCGCGAGCGCGACGATCCAGGCCAAGAGGCTCGGCAGGCCGACGAACTGGAGGTTCCGCGTCGGCCGCCAAATCGCGGCGCGCGCCGTAAGCCCGAGAACCGACCACACGTTCTTCATTCGCTACTCGAACAAGCCCAAACTTAAGAGTGCCGTACCCCAATAGTTACACTATATCAGGTGCGCCGGGCGCCACGCTAATTTGCGCCGGTCACCCATGCGGTGGATTTGGCGCTCCGACATTGTTACGGGTACGCGGATGAAATTCCTCGACGAGGCCAAGGTCTATATCCGCTCCGGTGACGGCGGCAACGGCTGCGTCTCGTTCCGGCGCGAAAAATTCATCGAGTTCGGCGGGCCCAATGGTGGCGACGGCGGCAAGGGCGGCGACGTGATCGCGGAAGCGGTCGACGGACTCAATACGCTGATCGATTATCGCTACCAGCAGCACTTTTTCGCCAAGAACGGCCATGCCGGCATGGGCAAGGACCGGCACGGCGCCAACGGCGCCGACGCCGTGCTCAAGGTGCCGGTTGGCACGCAAATTTACGAGGAGGACGGCGTGACGCTGCTCGCCGACCTCACAGAGCGCGGCCAGCGCGCCGTGCTTGCATCCGGCGGCAACGGCGGATTCGGCAATGCCCATTTCAAATCCTCGACCAATCGCGCGCCGCGCCGCGCCAATCCAGGCCAGCCGGGCGAAGAACACACCCTCCGCCTACGGCTCAAGCTCATCGCCGATGCCGGCATTATCGGGCTGCCGAACGCCGGCAAATCGACGTTCCTCGCCGCGGTCAGCGCCGCGCGGCCGAAGATCGCCGATTATCCCTTTACCACCTTGCAGCCGCAGCTCGGCGTGGTCGAGATCGACGGGCGCGAATTCGTGCTGGCCGATATTCCCGGCCTGATCGAGGGCGCACATGAAGGCGTGGGCCTCGGCGACCGCTTCCTCGGCCATGTCGAGCGCTGCCGCGTGTTGTTGCATCTGGTCGACGGCACCGGCGGCGATGCCGGTGCGGTCTATAAGACCGTGCGCGCGGAGCTTGCCGCTTACGGGCAGGGCCTCGCCGACAAGCCGGAGATCGTCGCGCTGAACAAGGCCGACGCGCTCGACGCCGCCGCGACCAAGGAGCAGGCGGCGCGCATCAAGCACGCGGCGAAGAAGCCGCCGCTCGTGATCTCCGCGGTCAGCGGGCAAGGTGTGCCCGACGTGCTGCGCGCGCTCATCGCGGTGATCGAAGAAACGCGCGGTGCCGGCCTGGAGAAGCGCACCGCTAACGCTGCCTGGCAACCCTAGACCATGATCCGATCAAGTTGAATTGGATCATCTAGATTCTTCTTTGGAGCATGATCTTTTCGGAAAACCGGTACCCATTTTTCCGGATCTTGCCCTAGACGCCGACGTCTGGATTAGCTCCCGCCACGCGCTACATTAGCGGCATGCTCGGTCTACCGCGGATTCATCACCGGTCGCGGAACGTGCGGCTCGATACGCTCGTTCAGCTGCGCTGGCTCGCGGTATTCGGCCAGCTAGCCGCCGTGCTGGTGGTTCATTTCGGGCTCGAATTCGACGTGCCGATCTGGCCGTGTCTCGTGGTGATCGGGCTGGCGGCGCTGTTGAACATCGCCTTGCGCGTGGGTTTCCCGCAGACGCAATGGCTCGAGCCCGACCGCGCCGCCTATCTCTTGGGCTTCGACGTCGCCGAGCTGGCGGCGCTTCTTTATCTCACCGGCGGCCTGGAGAATCCGTTCTCCTTTCTGCTGCTCGGCCCGGTGCTGATTTCGGCGACCGCGCTGCCGCCGCGCATGACCTTGTTGATCGGCGTTTTCGCCGTGCTATGCGCGACAGTCCTCATCTTTGTTCATTATCAGCTCCCCTGGGACAGCGAGGAGACGCTGGAGCTGCCGGAAAAGTACGTGGTCGGGGTCTGGCTCTCGATCCTGCTGGCGATCGGCTATATCGGCGTCTACACCTGGCAGGTCGCCGAGGAGGCGCGTCAGCTTTCGGATGCGCTGGCGGCGACCGAACTGGTGCTGGCGCGCGAGCAGCACCTGTCGCAGCTCGACGGTCTCGCCGCCGCGGCGGCGCACGAACTCGCAACGCCGCTTGCCACCATCACCGTGGTGGTGCGCGAGATCGAGCGCGCGCTCGAGGCCGGCTCGCCCTATGCCGAAGACGTGAAATTGCTGCGCGAGCAGGCGCAACGCTGCCGCGAAATCCTGTCCAAGATCACCGAGCTGCCGACCGCCGAGCCGTTCGATCGCGTGCCGCTCTCCGCGCTGATCGAAGAGGCGGTGGCGCCGCACCGTAACTTCGGCGTTTCGCTTGGGATGACGCTGCCGCCCGATCGCACCGACGAGCCGGTCGGCGCGCGCAATCCGGCGATCCGTTACGGCCTCGGCAACCTGATCGAAAACGCCGTCGACTTCGCCAACACCCGCGTGGAAATCTTCGCGCAGTGGACGGCGGAGGAGGTGAGCATCACCATCAGCGACGACGGGCCAGGCTTTGCGCCCGAAGTGCTGGATCGCATCGGCGCGCCCTATGTCACTCATCGGCGGCCTGGGCCGCACGAGCCGGGCGGTGAGGAGGACGAGGACCCGGTGTTCGGGCTCGGCCTCGGATTTTTCATCGCCAAAACCCTGCTGGAGCGCTCCGGTGCCAAGCTTTCGCTGAAAAACCAGGCGCTGCCGCAGCACGGCGCCACGGTCACGGTGGTCTGGCTTCGCTCCGAATTCGAGCGACCGCTGGTTGCGCCCCCTCTTGAGCGCGCGGCCGCCGTCCCCTAATTATGGGGCATTGTGGGGCGCGGCGTTTACTGGAGTGGAATTGCCATGGTTAACGCCCTGACCGGCGCCCTGGGCGCCACAACTGCCCAAACGACGATGCCGACAACGAAAGCCGCTGCGGTTCCGGCTGAACGCTCGCTGTTGATTGTCGAGGACGATAAAATGTTCTTGCAGCGGTTGGCGCGCGCCATGGAGACGCGCGGCTTTGTCGTGAGCACCGCCGAGTCGGTTGCCGACGGTCTGTTGCAAGTCGAGAAGGCGGCGCCGGCCTTTGCCGTGGTCGACATGCGGCTCGGCGACGGCAACGGGCTCGACGTCATCTCGGCGATGAACAAGCGCCGGCCGGGGGCACGCGCCATCATCCTCACCGGCTACGGCAACATCGCGACCGCGGTGAATGCGGTCAAGCTCGGAGCCGTCGATTATCTCGCCAAGCCGGTCGATGCCGACGACGTGGTGGCGGCGCTGCTGGCGCTCGACAACAAAAAGATCGAGCCGCCGGAAAATCCGATGTCCGCGGACCGCGTGCGCTGGGAGCACATCCAGCGCATCTACGAATTGTGCGGCCGCAACGTCTCGGAGACCGCGCGCCGTCTCAACATGCACCGGCGCACCTTGCAGCGCATCCTCGCCAAACGCGCGCCGAAATAGCCCCAGCGAATATGTCTTGTCGCCGTCGCGGCGAGCAGCCCGCACCGCTCTGGAACGCCCGCGGCGTACCGGCTAGGATGGCGCTATACCCTGTGCACGATCGCGACGCGATCTTAAGACGCAGGGCATTTCAGGGGAGGGTGAGATGGACGCCAGGACGTATTTTACCGTCAGTTCGGTTGTCGGGATTCTGTATGCGCTCGGTTTTTTGCTGATCCCGGGCAATATGGTGTTGATGTTCGGCGGGCCGCCGGAGGCGCACGTCATCCTCAACCTTCAGTTCTGCGGGGCGGGGCTCTTGGCGTGGGGCGTGATTAGCTGGTTCGCCCGCGACTTTCGCGACTGGGGCGCGGTGCGCGGCGTGCTGATCGGCAACGTGGTCGGTGACGCCGTCCTCGTCGTCTTAACCGTCTACGCCGCGCTTACCGGTCTGCTCAACAAGTTGACATGGGGCTCCGCAATCGTGGTTGCCCTGCTGTTGCTGTGGGGGCTTTATTGCCTGATGGCCGGCGCACGCAAGACGGCGTGACGCGCCGGTGAGCAGCGGCCGGTTGGCGTCGGCTATTTCGATTCCGCCTCGTAAATGCCGGTCCAGTCGGCCGCCGGCGGCGCGGCGCGGTAGGCCGCGATGCGCTCGACATACATGTCGTAGAGCCCGCTGACGGCAAAGCCGTTGGCGAGCTTGCGGCAGCCCTCGATTAGGCTCTCCGCTTCGTCCCATTGCTGGCGGCGGTAAGCCGCCAGCATGCCGGCGTTGAGATCGCGCAACTCCCGGCAGCGCGGATCGTCGCCGACTTCGGCGCGACCAAGCACGGTAAACACCGCTTCCGGCTGCTTCTTGCCCTTCACCTGGATGAGGTCGATCTCCATCGTGGCGAATCTCGCCTGCGCCCTTTCCGCGGTGCGCGAGCCGATCACCATGGAGAGACGATAGTCCTTGGTGCGCGATTCCAGACGCGAGGCGACATTGACGGTGTCGCCGAGCACCGAATAGTTGAAGCGGAAATCCGAGCCCATATTGCCGACCACGCAGGGTCCGCTATTGAGCCCGATACCGATGCGCGGCGGCATGTAAACGCCGCCATTGGTCTCGGCCTCGCGTTTGAGCTCGACGTTGAGTGCTTCAGCGCGCGCCAGCATTTCCAGCGCTGCCTCGCAGGCGTTGGCCTCATGCTCGTCGTCGTCGAGCGGCGCGTTCCAGAACGCCATGATGGCGTCGCCGATATATTTGTCTATGGTGCCGTTGCGTTCGATGATGGCGTTGGTGAATGGCGTGAGGAAACGATTCATCAGGTGGGTAAGGCCGGCAGGATCGTCCTTGTAGTGCTCGGAGATGGTGGTGAAGCCGCGCACGTCGGAAAACAGGATGGTCATGCGCCGCTCCTCGCCGCCGAGCACCAGCTTTTCCGGCGATTTTGCTAACTGCTCGACGAGCGCGGGCGACAGATAAAAGCCGAAGGCCGAACGGATTTGCTGGCGCTGCCGCTGCTCGCGGAAGTAATTGACGAAGGTGAGCACCAAATATATCAGCCAGCTCGAAATCAGCGGATAGGTGAAATCGATCAGCAAGTTGTGCGCGACGAAGAAATACCACGACATGCCGGCGAGCCCGACGATCAAGAGCGCGCCCAGCGCCAGCACGATCGCCGCCGGCAGTATCGGCGCGGCGACGATGACCGCGAGCCCGAGCACGATGGCGAGGATCAGCTCGGCGCCGATGGCGTAGTTCGGATTGCTCAGGAAAGACTTGGTCAGCACGTTTTCGAGAATCTGGGCGTGGACCTCGACGCCCGGCATGGCCGGATCGACCGGCGTGGTTTTGACGTCGAGCAGACCGGTCGCCGACGTGCCGATCAGCACCAGCCGCCCGCGCACACGGTCGGCGGGCACGCGGCCGTCGAGCACGTCGGCCGCCGAGACGTAGCGCGCCGGATCGTGCTTGTTGAAATATACCCAGAACTGGCCGCGGCTGTCGGTCGGCAGTTCGAGGCCGGGCACCGCCACCGCGCGCACGCCGGCCTGATCGGTGCGGATGAGGATGGCGCCGGCGCGGGTGACGACGCGCAGCATGTCCAGCGTGAGCGACGGCACCAAAGTATCCTGCGCCTGCATGACTACCGGCACGCGGCGGACGATGCCGTCACGTTCGGGGTTGATGGAGAACAGCCCGCGGCCGGCGGCGGCCTCTTCGATCGGCGGCACGTTGCGCGACAAGCCGGGGAAGGTCAGCAGGAACGGCCGCGGATCGGGGCCGCGGATGGCAAACCCGGTTTGCAGCGCCATCTCGGCATCGCTGCGTGGCTGAGCCGTGGCCGCGCCGGCCTGGCCGACTACGACCGCGCCGGCCGCTTTGATCGCCTCCGCCAGCACCGCGTCGTTGCTGGGCAGGGCGGCAAGCTTGTCGCGGGTCGCCTCGTCGAGGCCGCGAAAGCTCGAAGCCGCGACCGCCGGCGACAGCCGGTCGGGCTCGGCGAACACGATATCGAAGCCGATCGCTACCGCGCCGAGCGCGCGCAAGCGGGTGACGAGGTCGGCGACGATGGTGCGCGGCCACGGCCATTGCCCGATCGCCTTGAGGCTTGCTTCGTCAATATCGGCAATGACCACCGGCTGCGCCGTCTGCGTCCGCGGGCGCAACAGCTGGAACAGATCGAACGTGCGCAGGTGCACTTCTTCCAGCGGTTGCGGATCGGCGATGCGCAGCGGCACCAGCGCGAACAGAAGCAGCACGCACACTGCTCGCGCCACGCTGACCTGCCGCGCCCAGCGGACGATGAGCTTCATGGTGATCTCATCCTCCCCTGCGTAGCAAAGCGAAGCGGTGGAGGGGCTCCCCGATAAAGCGCTCCCAGCGTATCTAACAAACTTGTCAGGCTGCGTACATCCACCCGGCGCTGTGTGAGCGGTAACGCGGATGCCCCTTCCACCGCCCCACTGTGCAGGGCGGTCATCCTCCCCCGTTTCACACGGGGGAGGATGAATTATTTCTCGCGGAAGGCGCGCATGAGCTGATCGTGCAGCGGCTTGACCAGGTAGGAGAGCATGGTGCGATCGCCGGTCTGGATGAAGGCTTCGACCGGCATGCCCGGCGTCAGCTTGACGTCGCCGAGCCGTTTGATCTCGTCGGCGGTCATGGAGATGCGAACCAGATAGTAGCTTTGCCCGGTACGCTAGTCAGTCGCGGTATCGGCGGCGACCCGCACCACGCGGCCGTTGATCTCGGGCGTCGTCCGCATGTTGAAAGCCGAGAAGCGCAGCACCACCGGCTGGCCGGTTTGCACCTGATCGATGTCCCTCGGCTCGACCTTGGCCTCGACCAGGAGGATGTCGGTCTCGGGCACGATGAGCATGATCGGGTCGCCGGCGGTGACGACGCCGCCGATCGTATTGGCCGTCGACTGGAAGACCACGCCGTCCTGCGGCGCGCGGATGTCGGTGCGTTTGAGCTGATCTTCCGCCGTGACCTTGCGCTCGACATATTCACCGATCTTGCTGTCGGTCTCGCGCAGCTCCTTGGCGACCTCGGTAGTCGCTTCCTGATCGACCTGAAGGATTTGCAGCTCGGTTTCGGCGATCTTGCCCTTGGCCTCGGCGGCGGCGGCGATGAGCTGGCCGGGCTCGCCCTGAAGCCGCGCCTCCTCGCGTTCGAGAGAGGTGAGGCGGCTGAGCTGGACCAGATTCTTGGCCCACAAATCGCGCACACCCTCGAGTTCCTTGTCGATGAAGCTCATTTCTTTGGATTTGGCGTCCTGCTGCGCGACCAGCCCGGTAATCTGCTCCTGCAACTGCTTGACGCGCTGCTGCAGCTGATCCTTCTGGCCGAGCCGCCCGGTGCGGCGCAGCTCGAACAGCCGGCGCTCGCTCGCCATCGCCTCCTGCACGTCGGGATCGTTGGCGCTGGCGGCAAGCTCCCTCGGCAATTCGACCGTGGCGGCGCCATCACGCTCGGCGGCGAGCCGCGCCTTGCGGGCGTAAAGCTCGGTCAGGCCTTTGGTGACGATCGCCAGGTTGGCGCGGGTCACGGTCTCGTCCAGGCGAATGAGGATGTCGCCGGCCTTGACCCGGTCGCCGTCGCGCACGCGCAACTCGCCGACCACGCCGCCGGTCGGGTGCTGCACCTTCTTGACGTTGGAATCGACCACCAGCGAGCCCGGCGCGATAAGCGCGCCGGAAATCTCGGCGGTCGAGGCCCAGCCGCCGAGCCCGATGGCGAGGAACGCCACCACCGCGCAGCCGATGATGATGTGCCGGCGGATCGAAGCGTGGGAGTCCGAAAGCAGCGGCTTGTCGGTCATCCGCCCCCTCCTTCGCCCGGGACCACTTTGAGGGTGCGCGGCGGCGTGCTCGGCTGGATCACGCGATTGAGGATTTCCTCTTTCGGCCCGAATTGCTGCTGACGGCCTTTGGCCATGACCAGAATGTAGTCCACCCCGGCAATCGCGCTCGGGCGATGGGCGACCACGACGACGATGGCGCCGCGGGCGCGCACGGCGAGGATGGCGCGGGTCAGCGCTTCGTCGCCTTCGGCGTCGAGGTTGGAGTTGGGCTCGTCGAGCACGACCAGGAACGGATCGCGATAAAGCGCGCGCGCGAGCGCGATGCGTTGCGCCTGTCCGGCGGAGAGCGCATTGCCGTTGTCGCCGACGCTGGTTTCATAGCCGTCGGGCAGATTGACGATGAGTTCGTGAACGCCGGCGGCCTGGGCGGCGGCGAGCACCGCCTCGGGATGGGGCGGATCCTCGAAGCGGGCGATGTTCTGCGCCACGTTGCCGGGGAACAATTCGACGTCCTGAGGCAGGTAGCAGATGTGACGCCCGAGCGCCTCCGGCGTCCATTGGTCGAGCGTGGCGCCGTCAAGCCGCACGCTGCCGCGCGCCGGCGTCCACACCCCGACCAGCATGCGTGCCAGCGAGGATTTGCCCGAAGCGGTCGGGCCGATGACGCCGAGCGCCTTGCCGGCGGCGAGCGAGAAGTTGACGTCCTGGCAGACGACCTTGTGCTCGCCGGGCGGGCTGACCGCGGCGTTGTGCACGACGAGCGTCTTTGCCGGCGGTTGCAGCGGCATCGGCTCGGTGCGCGCCGGCAGATGTGCGAGCAGCCGCGCCAGCCGCTGCCAACTCTGCCGTGCAGCGACGAAGCCGCGCCAATTGGCGATGGCAAGATCGACCAGCGCCAGCGCCCGCGCGCCGAGGATCGAGCCGGCGATGATGATGCCCGGCGTCGATTCCCCATGGATCACCAGCCAGGCGCCGACCGCGAGAATGGAGGATTGCAGCAGCAGCCGCAAAATCTTCGAGGCGGCGCCGAGCCCGCCGGCGACGTCGCCGGCGCGGCCGCTTTCGGCCACGTAATGGCGGTTGAGATCGTTCCAGCGCCGCGCGATGCGCCCGGTCATGCCCATGGCAGTGATCGCCTCGGCGTTGCGCCGGCTGGCGTCGAGCAGCGTGTTGCGCGCCATGGCGAATTGCGTGGCGCTGCGGGTCGGTTGCCGGGTCCGCAACTCGGTCACGATGGTCAGGGTGACCAGGATGATCGCACCGGCGAGCGCGGTGAGGCCGATATAGGTGTGGAACAAAAAGCAGATGGCGAGGTAGACCGGCATCCACGGCAGGTCGAACAAAGCGGACGGGCCGGCGCCGGAAAGAAATCCGCGCACGGTGTCGAGATCGCGGACCGGTTGTGCGCCTTCGCTTTTGCCGCCGATCTTGAGCGGCAGCCGCACGATGGTGTCGTAGACCCGCAGGGCTGAGCGCCTCGTCGAGGCTGGTGCCGACGCGGAGCAGGATGCGGCCGCGGATCGCATCGATGAAGCCTTGCGCGGCGTATAGCCCGGCGGCGAGGATCAACAGCGCAACCAGCGTCGGCACGCTGCGGCTCGGCAGCACCCGGTCGTAGACTTCGAGCATGAACAGCGCGCCGGTGAGCATCAAAATGTTGCTCATGCCGCTGAACAACGCGACGGCGAGGAAAGCGCGGCGGCAGGAGTTAAGCGCGGCGGCGAGTTCGGAACGCGCCGGGGGCTGCCGCGGCGGGCGGGGAAGCTGGCTCATCAAAAAGTCCCTACCACCATTGCCGATGTCATATCACGAACGGCCCGCTTTTCGGCCGCCCTGCGGCGGCGAAATCCGTACGTGGTTAGGGCGGCCCGCGACCCGGTCATGGAGACGGGGGATACCGGCAAATTTATGATTCCAATGGGTTTTTCGATCGGACCGCGCCGATCAGTGGCCTCGGCGGGCCGGATATCTCCTCACCCGGACAAAGGGGGAAGGCCGCCGCCGGCGTGCTGGCGAGGCGGCTTTAAGCGCGCCGACCGACAAGCCAACGCGCCATCGCGCCGGAACCGTTGCCGACCCGGCGCGATCAAACAGCAAAAGTTTCGTTGCTGAAAACTCAGGAACGGGAGTCGAGCGACAGGCCGATGCTGAACGCCTTCTGCCGCGTGGCTCCCTCGGTCCTGCGCAAGCGCTTGGCGATCTTGCCAGCCGCGGTTTTCTTTTTTGCCAATGTCTTGAGTTCGCGAACCTCGGTCGCCGTCCAAGCGCGCCGCTTCTTTGACTTCTTAGCCATAAATCCTCCCTTTCAAGAAAGGCAATTTTATATCCCTTAGCGGGGGTGAAGAAACACTCGTCAGATGGGGGTTAATGTCTTGAGGATCGTAGCGAAGGTCCGTCAGACGCGCCTGCACTTAGGGCAAGGCAAGTTAACAGCCAGTATTGTTGGATGGGGTTATTAGCAACCTATTGGGCCCGACGCAATCGAACTTTGCCCGATCGTAAGGACAATTTTTGCTCGCCCACGCAACTCAGATGCGCCGCGCGGCAAGCGTGCAGCGCACCAGAAACGCGGCCCTCGCCTATCCATCCAGGCGCGTTCGAGGCCTTGCAGCAGCGTTTCGCCCTTCCTACGTTTGAAGCTGATAGAAACACTCCGGGAACGGGACGCGGCTATGGAGGAACTCAAGCTCGTCGCCCTCGACAAGGATGACATCGAAGTCGTTTCCGCTCATGTGCAGGACGCCCTCGTCAAAGTCGCCGACATCTTCTGGAAGCCGCGTGAGCATCGTTTCGTGGTGGCGCTCAATCGCTTCGACTGGATGAATGCGGTCGATGCCGGCGGCACGAAGATCGTCAACAAGGACGCCGATGCGCCGGATTATCGCCGCTGCCGCACGGCGATGCGCTTCGAACGCGTCGTCGCCTGCAAGTGCCGCGGCCTCGATCAGGCCGCGAGGGACGCTACGCTTAATCTGCTGGCGGTCGAGTTCGCTGAGTGCGATGCGCCCGCCGGCACGGTGACGCTAACCTTCTCCGGCGGCGCCGCCATCCGTCTCGAGGTCGAGTGTCTGGAGGCGGAGCTCGCCGATCTCGGTGAGGTTTACGCGGCGGCCGCCTGCCCCGATCACTTCATCGCCGATACCAAGATCGCCTGACGCGCTCACGCCGTGCGCGGCCGATGCGAAGCCGGCTCGGCGAACAACTTCATCAGCAAGGCGATGGCGGCGAGCGTCGCCGCATAGACGATGAGCTGCATGGCGGTCGGTTGATCGACGTAGCCGATCAGCGTGTGCAGCGCCCGCCCGAGCCAGCTTTCGTCGCGCAGCAGCCAAGACGTATCCCACACTGTCTGGTCGAAGGCGGTGAGGATGTCGCCCTGCTGCAGGAAGGCAATGGCCTGGGCCGCCATGCCCGCGGCCAGCAGCGCGATCAGCGTCGAGGTGACGCTGAACAGATACCGCGTCGGAATGGTCACCAGGCCGAGATAGGTCAACAGGCAAACCAGCGAGCCGAGAATGAGCCCGATCACGCCGCCGATCAGCATGCCGATGCTGGCGCCGCCTTCCGCGGCGGCGACGCCGTAGAGGAACAGCACCACCTCCGAGCCCTCGCGCAATACGGCGATCGTCACCACCACGGCAAGCGCCGCGAGCGACTTCGATCCGGCGACGACGGCTTCGCCGGCGGCCTGCATTTCGGCGGCGAGTTCGCGGCCGTGGCGCGCCATCCAGACATTATGCCAGCCGAGCATCAGCACGGCGAAGCCGAGGATGCAGGCGTTGAACAATTCCTGGCCGCTGCCCCCGAACAATCGCGACAGTCCGCCGGTAAACAGCGCCACCACGCACGCCCCCAGTACGCCGGCGGCGACACCGCCCGCGATCCAGCGGCCGCGCCCGGCGACGCCGGACGTCACCGCCATTACGATGCCGACGATCAGGCCGGCCTCGAACACCTCGCGAAACACGATCACCAGAGACGGCAGCACGGGCACCTCATTCCACGACCAGAAAACCTTGGGTCGCATGGTGGAAATCGTCGAAGAAATTGTAGCGACCGGGCGGCAGCGGACGCACATGCACGACGGCTTCGCCGCCCGGAGGGATCACTTTCTCGACATGCAGCGCGTCGCTTTCGAATTCGGAAGCGATCGCGTCGAGATTCTTGACGGTGAATGCAATCGGCTTTCCCGCCGGCGCGCGCACCTCGGCGGGCTCGAACAGATGGTCCTTGATGGTGAGCGACAGCATCACCGCATCGTCCGCGCGCGCGACGCCGGCGGCGAGAACAAAGATGGACGCAAGCAGCATCGAACTCAATTTTGCGGGCGCGCTTGTTTTCATTGTTACCGGCAAAGGCTTGTCGTTTTGGCTTGTCGCCGCCCTTAGCTAACGTGGAATATACGAGGAATTGGTGAACGGCGGATCGTTTGTCAATCAGAAAGCCCGTCGGGCGATAAGATTAGAATTGTTATAATAAAAGAGACCTGATACGCGTCGCCGCACCGCGCAAAAGGCATCAGCAATGGCCATACGCCTCGACACACGCGCCGCCGATTTTGCGGAAAAGTTTCGCGCGTTTCTCGACACTAAGCGCGAAGCCGCAGCCGACGTCGAGGCCGCGGTCCGCGCCATTGTCGCCGATGTCGCCGCCCGCGGCGACCGGGCGCTCGCCGACTACACGCAAAAATTCGACGGCTTCGATCTCGCCGCCGCCGGGCTCAAGGTGACGCAAGGCGAGATCGACGCCGCGGTCGCCGCTTGCGCACGGACCGCGCTCGACGCGCTCGACGCGCTCAACTTCGCCCGCGACCGCATCGAGGCGTTTCACCGCCGGCAAATGCCGCGGGACGAGCGCTTCACCGATGCGTTGGGCGTCGAACTCGGTTCGCGTTGGACCGCCATCGAAGCGGTCGGGCTCTATGTCCCCGGCGGCAGCGCGGCTTATCCGTCCTCGCTGCTGATGAATGCCGTGCCGGCCAAGGTCGCCGGCGTGCCGCGTCTCGTTATGACCGTGCCGGCGCCCGGCGGCGTCATCGCGCCGCTCGTTTTGGCGGCGGCGAAGATCGCCGGCATCGACGAGATTTATCGCGTCGGCGGCGCGCAGGCGATCGCGGCGCTCGCTTACGGCACCGCGACCATCGCGCCGGTCGCCAAGATCGTCGGGCCGGGCAATGTGTACGTCGCCGCCGCCAAGCGCATCGTGTTCGGCAAAGTCGGCATCGACATGATCGCCGGCCCCTCGGAGGTGCTGATCCTCGCCGATGGGACCGGCAATGCCGACTGGATCGCCGCCGATCTGTTGGCGCAGGCCGAACACGACGAGAGCGCGCAGGCGATCCTCATCACCGACGACGAGAAACTTGCCGGCGCGGTCGAGCGCGCGGTGGAAAGCGCGCTGCCGAAACTCGCCCGCGCCAAAATCGCCGGCGCCGCGTGGCGCAGTTTCGGCGCCATCATCGTGGTGCGCCGCCTCGGCGAGGCCCTGCCGCTGGTCGACGCGATTGCCCCCGAGCATCTGGAAATCGTTGCCGCCGATGCCGAAGGGCTCGCCCGCTCCATCCGCAACGCTGGCGCGATCTTTATTGGCGCGCACACGCCGGAGGCGATCGGCGATTATGTCGCCGGCACGAACCACGTGCTACCGACGGCGCGCTCGGCGCGTTTCTCCTCGGGGCTCGGCGTGCTCGATTTCGTCAAGCGCACCTCGATCCTCAAATGCGGCCCGGACCAGCTGCGCGCGCTGGCCGGTGCCGCCATCGCGCTCGGTGAGGCGGAGGGGCTGCAGGCGCATGCCCGCTCCATCGCCATCCGGCTCAACAGATAAGAGTAGAGCGTTCCACTTCCGGATCATGCCCTAATGGCGCGCGACGACGGCGACAAAAGCAAAACCGGCCGCCTCACGGCGGTGACGCTTGACGAATCCTCGATCGGGCGGGCGAGCCGCGACATCGAGCACGAGCGCGCGGTGGCGATCTACGATCTCATCGAGGACAATTCATTCCGGCCGACCGGGCATGGCGGCGGGCCTTACGTGCTCAACCTCGCCATCGACGGCAGCCGGCTGGTTTTCGATATCCGTCGGGCCGACGGCAAGCCGGTGATTGCGCATCTTTTGTCGCTGGCGCCGTTCCGCCGCATCGTGAAGGACTATTTCACCGTATGCGACAGTTATTACGCGGCGATCCGCGGCGCGGCGCCGGACCGCATTGAAGCGCTCGACATGGCGCGCCGCTCGCTGCACGACGAAGGTTCCCGCATCCTGATGGAGCGGCTCGAGCGCAAGGTGGACCTCGATTTCGACACCGCGCGGCGGCTGTTCACGCTGGTGACGGTGCTGCACTGGAAGGGCTGAGGAGCCGCGATGGCGTCCCCGACGCGAGCAGCGACGCAGCCGTTGGCGGTGCTGTTTGCCTGCGGGCTCAATTCCGTGCGCTCGCCGATCGCCGCCGGGCTGTTCGCGCAGATGTTCGGGCGGACCATTTATGTCGGCTCCGCTGGCGTGCGCAAAGGCGAGCTCGACCCGTTCGCGGTCGCCGTCATGGCCGAGATCGGCATCGATATCTCGCGGCACAAGCCGATCACCTTCGAGGAGCTCGACGATCTGGCGGGGCTCAATTTCGATCTCATCATTACGCTGTCGCCGGAGGCCCATCACCGCGCGCTGGAGATCACCCGCACCAGCGCCGCCGACATCGAATACTGGCCGACACCAGACCCGACAGATACCGAAGGCAGCCGCGAGCAGCGGCTCGATGCCTACCGCGCGGTGCGCGACCAGCTGCTCGCGCGGCTGCGCGAGCGTTTCGCCGCCCCCCGCCGGGGCAATGAGTAAGGAGTAACGCCGCGCTAGTTGTGAATCAGCCCGTCATCCGCTAGGTTCCGCGCCGATTTCGGCCGCGATCTCGGGCGCGTCGGCCGCATACCCCTTGATACCCCTTGGGTCCGGGCAACGAATGACGAAGGAAGAACTTCTGGAATTTCCCGGCGTCGTGACGGAATTGCTTCCGAACGCCACGTTCCGCGTCAAACTCGAAAACGAGCATGAGATCATCGCGCACACCGCAGGCCGCATGCGCAAGAACCGCATCCGCGTCCTTGCCGGCGACAAGGTGCTGGTGGAAATGACGCCTTACGATCTGACCAAAGGCCGCATCACCTACCGGTTCAAATGATCGGCCGCCCGAAATTCGTGCTTGCCTCCGGCTCGCCGCGGCGCCTGGCTTTGGTCAACCAGGCGGGCATCGAGCCCGACGCGCTGCGCCCGGCCGACATCGACGAGACGCCGAAACGCGGCGAGCTGCCGCGCGCCTGCGCCACGCGGCTCGCGCGCAGCAAGGCCGAGACCGCGCTCGCCATGGTGCGGATCGACGAGGAGCTCAAGGGCGCTTTCGTGCTGGCCGCCGACACCGTGGTCGCGGTCGGCCGGCGAATCCTGCCGAAGGCGGAATTGCTCGACGAGGCGGCGCAGTGCCTGCGGCTTCTGTCCGGCCGCAACCATCGGGTCCATACCGCCGTCTGCCTGGTGACGCCGAAGGAGACGTTTCGGCAGCGGCACGTGGAGACGCGTGTGCGCTTCAAGCGGCTGTCCGACGAGGATATCGAGGCCTATCTCGCCTCCGGCGAATGGCGCGGCAAGGCCGGCGGCTACGCGGCGCAAGGCATCGCCGGGAGTTTCATCGTCAAGATCGTCGGCTCGTTTTCCAACATCGTCGGCCTGCCGCTCTACGAGACGGTGTCGATGCTCGGCGGCGAGGGCTATCCGATCCATTTCGGCTGGCTCAACGCGCTTTAATAGTCCTCCGTCCGCCCCATATTTTATTCATGCTGGACGCCCGACGCCGCAACGCCTGCCCGATCTGCGGCAAACCGATTGTCGCCGAGTTCCGCCCGTTCTGCTCGCGGCGCTGCGCCGACGTCGACCTCAACAGCTGGCTCACCGGCGTCTATGCGGTGCCGGTGACCGAGGACGAGGAAGAAGACGAGCAGCGCGAGGAAGGCGGCGACAAGCCGAACTGATACCGACTTTTCGTCATTGCCGGGCATAGCCGTTCGAGGAACGGCGTCGCTTCGCTCGCCTATGGCCCGGCAATCCATCTTCCTCGCGTGCCAAGGCCGCCTTTCTGGACAGCCGGAAACCGAGCCTCTATAACCGCGCGCTTGCGCAGACCCGCCGATGCGGGCTTTGTGGAAGCGTGCCCAGGTAGCTCAGTTGGTAGAGCACTGCACTGAAAATGCAGGTGTCGGTGGTTCAATTCCGCCCCTGGGCACCACCGCTTCATGACTGGGCACCACCGCTTCATCAAGATTGCGGTCGCATGAAACGGGACCGGAATTCGAAGCATAAAGATCCAATGAATCCATCGGAACGCATTGACCGGCTGATCGCGGAACTCACGGACTGGCGCGGCAAAACGTTCGCCGGCATCCGCAAGAGCATCCTCGAGGCGGATCGGGAGATCATCGAGGAATGGAAGTGGATGGGAAGCCCGGTGTGGTCCCGCGACGGAATCATCGCGGTCGCCAACGCCCACAAAGGGAAGGTGAAGCTGACCTTTGCCTACGGGGCGAGGCTGCCGGATCCTGACAAGCTCTTCAACGCGGGCCTCGAAGGCAACGCGCGACGGGCGATCGATTTTTTCGAGGGCGACAGGATTAATGAGCGCGCTCTAAAAAATCTCATCCGTGCCGCCGTTGATTACAATCAGACAAAAAAGAGGAAGAAAGCGCCGGCGCGTCCGCGGGCGAAAGGACACAAAAGTAAAAAGATTTAAATCGCCCTACGCGCCTCAACGCGGCACATGCGAATGCGCGTGACCGGCATGCGCGTGAGCGTGCGCGGCGCGGTATTTTTTCATCGCCGCGAACAAAGCGATGCGGCTCAATGGCTCTTTCGATCCGGAAAACTCCCGATAGAGCGACGCGACGTTGATGACGATGCGCTCGGGATCGAGCCAGGCAAAGCGGTCGAGGCTGATTTTTTCGGCGGCGACGCCGGCGGGCACGCCATTGTCGAAATGCGTCCGCGCCTCCCTGGCGATGTATTCGAAATACGATTTCAGCTCGCGTACCGCCGGCTTTTCCGAGATCGGGCCGTGGCCGGGAACGATGACGTCGACATCGAGGCCGAGAATGTAATCGCAGGCCTTGATCCAGTTGCCGATCGGCCCTTCCCAGATCACCGGATGGCCGCCGGCGAACAACAAGTCGCCGGTGTAGAGGACGCGGTCGGCCGGCACATGCACCAAAATATCGCCGCGGGTATGGGCGGAGCCGAGATGGGTCAGATGCAGGCGCTTGTCGCCGACCGTCACCTCCATCGTCTTGTCGAACAACGTCGTCGGCGGCGTCGGCACCACGCCGCGCCAGTCGAAGCGGCTGCCCATGACTTCGTGGAAGAAGGCGCCGCCGTCGCCGAGCGTCTTCCAGCCGGTCTCGAAGGCGACGAGCATCGACGGCGGCGCTTCGGCGAATTCCTTGGCGCATTCGCGGCAGGCGATGATCTCGGCGCCCTCGACCAGCTGATTGCCGAAGGTGTGGTCGCCGTTCGCGTGGGTGTTGACGAGCTTGCCGATCTTGCGCGCGGCCGGCACCGCCTCGCGCATTGTCTTGAGCATCGCCGCGGTCAGTGGCAGGTCGAATAACGTGTCGACCAGCAAGGTCTGGTCGCCGTCGGTGACCAGGCCGGCATTGCTCCAGCCCCAAGAACCGTCGGGCTGCAAATAGGCAAAGCAGCCGTGTCCGATGTCATGCAGTCCCTTGCGGTATTGCCATCGGCTCATGACCATTGCCCCCGGTGCGCCGCGGCAAAGAGCGCTGCGCCTCAAGCCGCCTGTTCGCGGCCCTTTTCGCTGTCCTTCGCCGCGAGCAGCGCGATCGCCTCGTCCGTGGTCGCCACGTCGCCGAACACGCGAATGATCGACGCCAGTGTCGCGTTATGATCGACGTCGCTCAGCGCCGCATTGCCGTCGGCGATGAAGACAAGGCGATAGTTGAGCATCATCGCGTCGCGCGCCGAGGATTCGCAGCACACATTGGTCACGGTGCCGACGATGAGCACGGTATCGATGCCGAAATCGCGCAGCTGCTGGTCGAGGTCGGACGAGCCTTGGATGAAGGCGCTGAAGCGCCGCTTGACAACGATCGCGTCCTGCGGCCGCACATCGAGATCGGCATAAAGCTCGAAGCCGCGCGCGCCCGGAGTTAGCTCGGACAAGGTTGCCCGCCGCGGATCGCCGTCGAAGAAAACCCGCCACGCCTCGGATTGGCCTTCGAGGCACATCTTGACCCAAACCACCTTGCCGCCGGCGGTGCGGGTCGCCGCCGCGAGCCTGTTGACGTTCGGCACGATTTCGCGCGCCATCGGCACTTCGACCGGCATCCCCGGCAGCATGAATGCGTTCTGCAGATCGATCACCACCAGCGCGGTCTTGGGACCGACCAGGCGGTCGTAGCGGTTGACGCGGCCGCGCTGCGCCTTCACCTGGGCGATGACGGCCTCGGGTATGTCGATCTTGTGCATGGCGTTCCTCCGTTGCGGCTTGCCACATTCATAGCATCGGGGCGGCGCGGACTCCACGCCCGGCGATCGTCGGCACCGAACGCTCCGCCGTCCTTCGCCCCGTTGCGCCAGCCCGCCGCCGCCGTGATAGGTTTCTTCCGCCAAAGGGGAGGAAACGATGGCGAAGCAAATGCAGGGCAAAGTCTGCGTGATCACCGGCGGCTCCGGCTCGATCGGCGCGGCGTCGGCGAAGCTCCTGCTCGACGAAGGCGCGAGCGTGATGCTGGTGGATCTAAGCGAAGCGGCGTTGAAAAAGACCGCCTCCGACGTCGGCACGGGCAAAGATACGGTCGCCTGGTGCACGGCCGACGTGACCAAATCCGATCAGGTCAAGAACGCGGTCGCGCGCACCGTGGCCAAGTTCGGCAAGATCGACGTTCTGTTCAGCAATGCCGGCAATTTCGGTACCGTCGCGCCGATCGCCGATTATCCGGAAGACGTGTTCGATTCCGTGCTCGCCGTGCATATCAAGGGCGCGTTCCTCTGCGCCAAACATGCGGTGCCGCAGATGAACGACGGCGGCTCGATCATCATCACCTCGAGCGTCGCCGGCGTGACCGGCGACCCCGGCGTCTATGGCTACATCACCGCCAAGCATGGCCAGGTCGGCCTGATGCGCGTGCTCGCCAAGGAGCTCGCCCCGCGCAACATCCGCGTCAACACCATTCATCCGGGTCCGGTGGACAACGACTTCCAGTTGAGCGTGGAAAAGAAACTGGGCGAGCTGATCGGGCGCGACGGCACGCAGTTCTTCAACGACATGATTCCGCTGCGCCGCCATGGCCGCCCCGACGAAGTGGCGCGCTCGGTGCTCTATCTCGCCTCCGACGCGTCGAGCTTTACCACCGGCACCTTGCTGATGGTGGACGGCGGCATGAGCATTTGATGAGCATGTGACGTGATTAACGAAAGCTAAATCGATCTCCGGTAGCAACGGAATAGGGGGAAAGACCAGGCGCGAGATACGATGTTCCGGGTCCTCAACGGGTTGAGGCAACTGGCGGGGGGCCGCGGGCTCGACCGCAGGCGTCACCTGCTGGCGCTCGCGCTCAACAACATGACCCAGGGCGTGGTCATGTTCGACACTAAGGGCCGCCTGGCCGTCTGCAACGATCAATATCTGACGATGTACGGACTTTCGCCGGATGTCGTGAAGCCCGGCGCGGCGCTCATCGACATCATCCGTAACCGCACGCAAAGCGGCAGCCTGCAGCGCAATCCGGCGCAGTATTGCGCCGAGCTGATGGCGAGCATGGCTGCCGGCGAGATCGTCCGTTTCGTCACCGAAACCGCAGACGGCCGCGCCATTTCGGTCATCAACCGCGCGATCCGCGGCTCCAAATACTGGGTCGGCACACACGACGACATCACCGAGCGGCGTTCGGCGGAGCGCAGGAATGTCCTGGTCCGCGAGCAGGAAACGCGCCGCGCGGTGGTGGAGGAAGCGATCGCCTGGTTCCGCGAAAGTCTCAAAGGCGTCCTGCAGACCGTCGCCGAGAGCGTCTCGGCGATGAAATCGACCGCGACGATCCTGTCGGCGACCTCGAACGAGACCACCGCGCAGACGGCGGGCGCGGTCGCCACCTCGAACGACGCATACGGCAGCGTTGCGGTGGCCGCTACGGCGGCGGACCAATTGGACAAATCGATCGCCGAGATCAACAGCCAGCTGGTACGCGCCTCCGAGGTGGTGGGCGTCGTGGCCACGCAGGCAGCATCGACCAACGCGGACATCGCCGGGCTGGCACGCGCGGCGCAAAAGATCGACGACGTCGTCAAGCTCATTCAGGGCGTGGCGGGGCAGACCAATTTGCTGGCGCTCAACGCCGCCATCGAAGCGGCGCGCGCCGGCGCCGCCGGCAAGGGCTTCGCCGTCGTCGCCTCCGAAGTCAAGGTGCTCGCCGTGCAGACCGGCAAGGCGACCGACGACATTGCCGCCCAGATCGCCGCGGTACAGTACTCGACGCAAAGCGCGGTCGGCGCCATCGGCAACATCGCCGCCCGCATGCAGGAGATCCGGCAATTCACCACCGCCATCGCCACCTCGGTCGAGGAGCAGAACGCGGCCACCAAGGAAATCTCGCGCAGCGTCACGGCGGCGGCATCGGGGACGAGGTACGTCGTCGCCGTGCTGCAGCGCGTGTCCGGCGCCATCGGCGACATGCACGCATCGGCGGACACGGTGTTGGAAGCGTCGCGGGCGGTGGAGGAGGCGGCGGACAGCCTGCGCGGCAGCGTCGACGGCTTCCTGCGCAAGGTCTCGATCTAGCGCGAGCAAAATGACTCCAAGTCGACTACAGCCGACTTGGTTGTTTCGACTGGTGCCGTTGTTGTTAGGACTGCGCTGCCCACCCGCTTCCGTCGCGCCGCCCACCCGCTTCGCCCACCTTTCGAGTCATCAGCGATCCCAATTATTGCGCCCCAGCACGCGGAATTCGTGCGGAGCGGCTTGAATTAGGATACAGTTGTTTGGTGCGCCGATCTCGGTCATGAATTCGACGTGCGCATTTTCACGAAAAAACCGGCGGGGGAACAATCCCCGGGAAAATCCAAACCTCGAGGGAGGTCAACATGCGACGACGCGATTTACTGAAATACGCGGGCGCAACGGCGCTGGCTGCACCGTTCGTACGCTCGGCAAGAGCGGATCAAGGAATCGTCAAGGTTGGCGTGGTCGGGGCGAAAACCGGCCCGCTCGCGCCCGGCGCGGCGGTCACTCACTTCCCGCCGTGGCGGCTTTGGGCCTATCAGGTCAACGAGGCAGGCGGCCTCAAACTCAAGACCGGTCAGCACAAGGTCGCGCTGATCGAGTACGACGACCGCACGCAGCCGCCGGAAGCGATCAAGGCCGTGGAGCGCCTCGCCGCGGTGGACAAAGTCGATTGGATCGCGGGACTGTACGGCACCGGCTTCAACGTGGCCGCGATTCCGACGTTTGCCAGGCTGGGCTATCCGCAGATCCCGGTTGCCTGCGTTACCGAGCTCGGTCCGGACCTGGTCAAGAAATATCCGCTGTTGTTCTTCGGCAACGGCACGCTCACCCACTACGCCACGACCACGATCGACGTCCTCAAGAAATTCCGGGCGTCCGGCCAGATCGGCAACAAGGTCGCCATGGTCAATATCGCCGACGAATACGGAATCGAAATCTCCAACATCAGCAAGACGGCCTTCCCGGCGGCCGGCTTCGAGATCGTCTACAACAAGTCCTACCCGCTGGGCACGCAGGACTACGCGCCGGTGATCAAGGGCGCGAAGGCGACCAATCCCGATGCCTTCATCGCTTGGTCCTATCCGCCGGACACCTTCGGCTTGACCGAGCAGGCCAAGATCGAAGACTTCAACGTGCGGGTGTACTTCAACGGCATCGGCTGCGCCTTCCCGGGCTACTATGGGAAGTTCGGCGCCGCCGCGGAGAACATTATCGGTTGGGGCGGCGTGCCGGATCGGCCGGACATCCGCGCTTTCTACAAAGTGCACAAGGAGGTGACCAAGGTCGACGCCGACTTCAACGGCAGCCCCTTGTACCACGCCAACAACCAGCTGCTGACGCAGGCGATCGAAGGGGCGGGCTCGATGGATCGCGAAGCCATCGCCGCCCACATCAAGAGCCATACCTACAAGACCCTGCTGGGCGAGTTCGACATGCGCAATCAGCTGCTCAACCGGCTCTATACGGTTGGCCAGTGGCAAGGCCCGTGGTTCCACGCCGCCGGCGGGGTCGGTTACCCCGATTCCGACTACGTGCCGGTCAAGCTCAAGACCAGCTGGGCGTGAGCATCGCTCTCGCCGCTCTCGAAGGCGGCTTGACCCGCCTTCGCTGAGTTCGGAAAATTCTCACGTCGCGATCGTCCTCGGCGGCAACGGCCGGGGACGACGGCGACTTCGTGTCAGAACAACTTACAAAACGAAAACCGGGAGGACTGGAAATGGGCGTTCGCACCACCGTCGTCGGCTCGTGGTGGCTTCATCCGGAAATGGAAAAAGATCTGGCCCGCCACCACGCGGGTCATTGCTCGCCGCAGGCAAGCGAAGCGATCCTCAATCGCGCGGCGGCCAAGGCCATCAAGGAGCAGCGCGATCTCGGCTTGGACGAATGGACCGGCGGGGAATACCACACCGACAATTTCATCCTGCACATGCACAAGGTCATCACCGGGCTGGAGATCGACAAGCCGCAGGCCGCCGACGTGTTCGATTACGACGACATGACCCACGCCAGGATCGTCGGCAAGATCAGCGCGCCGAATGGCCTCGGCTATCTGGAAGCCTTCCGCCGCGAAAAGAAATTGCCGGGCGGCGTGAAGAAGGCCGCCGTCGTCGCGCCCTACGAGGTGGTCGTCGCCGGCCGCGACCAGATGGATTCGCTCACCGCGCAAATGCCGGCGATCACCAAGATCGTCAACCAGGAGTTGCGCGCCATGGCCGACGAGGGCTGCGCCAACGTGCAGCTCGACGCGCCGATCTTTGGCGGCGAAGTCAACATGGGGATGATGACCGCGCAGCAGGCGGCCGATTTGATCGCGCCCTGCTTCGAGGGCGTCAAGGCGAAGAAATCGCTGCATTTCTGCAACGGCAATCTGCGCGGTCGGCCGATCTCACACGCGCTGCACTGCGCGCCCTGGGTCGACATTCTGGAGCGGCTCGACGGCGTTATCGATATCGCCGCGTTTGAGGTCAAATACTTCTTTCAGTGGATCGAGCGTGACTCGTTCAACAGAATGCCGAAAAAAATGCAGCTTGCTGCCGGAATCGTCGACGAAGGCAGCTATTGGATCGAGTCGGTTCAGAAAATACGCGAGCGCATTGCCGATTGGGCGCGCGTGGTCGGCGAAGAGCGGCTGTGGGTGTCGCCGTCCTGCGGCTTCGGCCGGCATCCGTCGCGGAGCATCCCGGTGCTGCGAGCGAAGATGGAGAACATGGTCGAAGCCGCTTGCACGCTTTAACGCACAGATAGCAGCTCAGAAACCGAGTTCCTTCCCCCCACAAGGGGGAGGGAATTATCAGTTGACGACGCCGCCCCACACGTCCCGCGCGACGGCGACGCAAAGCTCCAGTTTTTTCCTCTCGCCCTCGACGGAGATGACGTTACCTTCGGCGGTCGACGAAAATCCGCATTGCGGGCTGATCGCGAGTTGCTCGAGCGGCACGACCTCGGCCGCTTCGTCGATGCGGCGCTTCAGCGCGTCCACCGGTTCGAGCTTGACGAATTTGGAGCTGACGAGGCCGAGCACGACTTTCTTGCCTTTGGGCAGAAAACGCAGCGGCGCGAATCCGCCCGACCGCTCATCGTCGTATTCGAGAAAATAGCCGTCCACGTCGATCTCGCCCAAAAGAATCTCGGCGATCGGGTCGTAGCCACCCGAACTCAGCCACGAGCTTTGATAGTTGCCGCGGCACAGGTGAATGCATACGGCCATGTCTTTCGGCCGATCCCTGATCGCGTCGTTGATCAGTCTTGCCGACAGCCGCGCCATGGCCCGCGTGTCTTCATTGCTGCGCCCCATTGCGGCGCCGATCTTGTCGTCGCACAGGAAGGCCAGAAAGGTGTCGTCAAGCTGCAGATAGCGGCAGCCCGCCCGGGCAAGGTCGGCGACTTCCTGCGCATAGGCGCGCGACAGATCGGTGAAGAACTGGTCGCGATCCGGATAGACCTTGAAATCGATGACCCTTTCGCCGCCCTGCACGATCATCATCGACGGGGAGGGAATGCAGACCTTGGCGGTTTTGCCGGTGGCCGATTTGAGGAACTCGAAGTCCTTGAGCTGGATCGGGTGCGGCCGTGTGATGCGCGCCTTGACCTTCACCTCGGGCGGCACCCATTCGAGCTGGATGCCGTCCTGACGGTGCCATTTCAGCGGGTTATGCCCCTCTTCGAACACGACGCCGCCAATCTCGGTGAGGAAATCGAGGTGCCAATAATCGCGCCGAAGCTCGCCGTCGGTGATGCCTTCAAGGCCGGCATCTTCCTGCAGCTTCACGACCTCGCGGATGCTTTCGTCCTCGATCTCGCGCAAACGCTCGGCGGCGATGTTCTTGCGTTGCCGCTGCATGCGGGCTTGCTGCAATTTGTCGGGACGCAGCAGACTGCCGACATGGTCGGCTCGAAACGGAGCCTTGGCGTTCGTCGACATAGATCCCTCCGTTCGGCGTTTTTTCTTAAATGGCACTGCGTTCGGACAAACTCGCCCGCGATCGCGGCCTCGCGCTTAAGACGCTATCATCGCGCAAATCGTCAGTGAAGCCGCGGGCGCGGCGGCGGTGCTATTGCGCGGCGGCGGTTGGTCCGCCGGTGGCGGTAGCCAGGGCCACGACCTTGGTGCCGATCGGCGTGCGGTTGTAAAGGTCGACGATATCGTCGTTGGTCAGGCGGATACAACCCGACGACACGTTATGGCCGATGGTCGAGGGATCGTTGGTGCCATGGATGCGGTAGAGCGTGTCCTTGTTGCCCTGCCACAGATACATGGCGCGGGCGCCGATCGGATTGTCCGGGCCGCCCGGCATGCCGATACCGCTCTGCAGCTGCACCATGTGCTCGCGCAGCTCGGGCTTGCGCTCCAGCATCTCCGGCGGCGGATACCAGTCCGGCCATTCCTGCTTGGTGTGAATGACGGCGAGGCCGTTCCACACAAACCCCTCGGCGCCAACGCCGACGCCGTAACGGATGGCCGTTCCGTCGCCCTGGATGCGGTAGAGGTAATGGGCGCCCGGATCGACGATGATGGTGCCCGCGGGCTCGGGCGACGGGTAGGTCACGATCTTGCGCGCGAAAGCCGGATCGGGCCCTTTGGGCTGTTCCTGCTCCCCCATGAAGGTGCCGCCGCAGCCGGCGAGGGTAACCGCAGATCCGCCGGCAGCAAGCAAAGCCGCGAGCAGGACGCGGCGGTTCGGGCCAAGGGTTAGTCTACGCTTCATCCGCAACTCTTCCTGACGACTCGATGAGCCTCTTTCACGCCGTGGCCGGCGGGAAAGTTTAAACGGCAAAAAATGTGAATTTTGCGAACGGCAGCCGGATCCGCGCGTCACCGACAGCGCGACAAAATGGAAATCGTCTCTGTTTCAGTTACATAAGCCAATCTCGCTCATTCAAGACGCCATCATGAGGGTACTCCTGATCGCGGAGCGAGAGCGGCGCCCGCGCGCGGAACGATACATTCCGCTCCCGGGCGGCTTCGGGACAACGCCCGGCCGGCATTAGGACCCGGTCTGCGACCAAGTCGCTGGACTGGGACAGGGAAACCGCGTCCCCAGGAAGTGCGCCTGAAGCTGGAACGGGGGCGTTGGCTCGCTCCCCGAAGAGCCGCGGTGGAACGCCGACAGGCGGCGCGTCCCGCTGGACGCGCGCCGCACCCGAAGCAGATGGTTTGCGCAGACTGCGTAAAGCTGTCTGCGGTGCGGATCGTTGAACTACACGTCTGCCGGCGTTCTGCCTCCTTTTTTTGTTGTTTCTTTGTTCGTCATTGCCGGACTTGATCCGGTGGTCCATGCGGAAGAGAGGCTCGATCGGGTCAACCGATCTGCTTCAAGAACCGCTCGTCAGCATGGACCACCGGGTCAAGCCCGGTGGTGACGAGTGCTTTAATGCCGTTGCAAAACTCGGGCGCATCCGCGCCGCGAGAACAGATCGGTTTGCGCGTTGCAACGCGTCGCCGGCGGCGTAAGCTAGTGCAAAAAGGCCGCCGCGGGGCGGCGGCGGCAACCTCGGCCCGGGAGGACCGTCGTGCTGCGATTGCGCGTCGTCATGCTTGCGGCAGTGCCGGTGATCGGCAGCACGGTCATGGCCAGTGCGGGACCGTGCACCACCCAGATTGCGGAGGTCGATCGCTATATCCAACGCACGAAGCCCGGCCCGGCGAGCGGCCCGACCGCACCGCAATCGATCGGCGCCCAGCTTCATCATCAGCCGACGCCGAGCTCAGTGGAGAGCGCGGAGAATCAGGCGCGGCAGGCGGCGGCAGCCGCGCTCGAGCGCGCGCGCAGCGCCGATGCCGCGGGCGACGCCGCCGCTTGCCGGAAAGCGCTCGATCAAGCCAAGGAACTTTACGGGCTGGAATGACGACCGGCGTCTAATACGCCTCTTGCGTATAGATCGGATCGACCGAGCCCGCCCAAGGTCCGCGGAATTTCTCCAGCAGCTCTTCCGCCGGCGTGATGCCGCGGGCCAGCCGGTCTTCGAGGATTTCGAGGTAGCGCGTCTCGTCCCGGCCGCTGACGTCGAGCCGCTTCCTTCGCGCCAGGCCGGCGCGGGCCAATTTGAGGATTTCAGTGGCGATTTCGAACACGGCGCGGCCGCGCACATTTGCCGCCAGCGCCGATTTCGGCACCGCGTCGCGGAGCTGCTGGCGATCCTCGGCGCTCCAGCCTTTGACGAGATCCCAGGCGGCGTCGAGGCTGACATCGTCGTAGAGAATGCCGGCCCACAAGGCCGGCAGCGCCAGGAGATTGCGCGTCGGCCCGGAATCGGCGCCGCGCATTTCCAGATAGCGCTTGAGCCGCACCTCGGGAAAAATCGTCGAAATGTGGTTCGACCAGTCGGAGATGGTGGCGCGGACGCCGGGCATGCCGGGCAGCTTGCCCGCCATCAGGTCGCGGAATGACCGGCCGGAGACGTCGACATATTCGTCGCCGTGCTTGACGAAATACATGGGCACGTCGAGCGCGTAGTCGACCCAGCGCTCGAAGCCCATGCCCGGCTCGAACGCCCACGGCAGCATGCCGGTGCGATCCTTATCGGTGTCGCGCCAGATTTCGGCGCGGAAGGAAAGGTAGCCGTTGGGGCGTCCTTCGGTGAACGGCGAATTGGCGAACAAAGCCGTCGCCACCGGCTGCAGTGCGATCGATACGCGCAGCTTCTTGACCATGTCCGCTTCCGAGGAGAAATCGAGATTGGTCTGCACCGTGCAGGTGCGATACATCATGTCGAGGCCGAGGTTGCCGACCTCCGGCATGTAGGCGGTCATGATCTTGTAGCGGCCCTTCGGCATTTTCGGCATTTCGGCGCGCGTCCAGCTCGGCGTCATGCCGATGCCTAGAAAGCCGATGCACAGCGGCTCGGCGACCTCGCGCACCTGCGCCAGATGCGCCATCAGCTCGCGCGAGGTCTGGTGCACGGTCTCGACCTGGGCGCCGGACAGTTCGAACTGGCCGCCGGGCTCGAGCGTGATCGCGCCGCCGCCGGTCACGTCGGACAGCCCGATGACGTTGCCGCCTTCCATGATCGGCTGCCAGCCGAGCAGGAGCTCCATGCCTTCGAGCAGCGCGCGAATGCCGCGGCGGCCTTCGTAAGACACCGGACGGTGCCCGTCGAGCGTAAAGGCGAATTTTTCGTGCTCGGTGCCGATGCGGAATTGCGATTTCGGCTTGACGCCCTGCGCGATCCAGTCGACGAGTTCGTCGCGGCGCTCGATCGGCGTCAGGTCGACTTGATCACGCGCCATGGGATCCGGACTAAATGGTCGTCGGCGTTGAGCAAACGGCGATGATCTTCACGCGGACTGGTCACGCGGCTTTGCGCTTTTCCGGCGGAAAGCGGAGATAGAAGCTGTCGCCGGTAGTCGCCATGTCGCGCAAGAGCTTGGACGGCTTGAACCGGGCGCCGTATTTCTTCGCCAGTCGGTTGCACAGATCGACGAAGGCCTTGGCGCCCATGCCGTCGATATAGGAGATGGTGCCGCCGGTGAACGGCGCAAAGCCGAAACCGAGGATCGAGCCGACATCGGCCTCGCGCATGTCGGTGACGACGCCTTGCTCGATGCAGCGCGCCGATTCGAGCGCCTGGATCGCGAGCAGGCGAGCTTTCAGCTCCTCGACGTCGAGGCTGTCCGGATCGAGCTTGGTCGCTTGCAGATCGGCCAAACCGGGCCACAGCCGCTTCGCTCCGTTCTGCGGATAATCGTAAAAGCCCTTGCCGTTCTTGCGGCCGTAGCGGCCGCGCTTTTCCACCATCTCTTGCAGCAACGTCTTCTGGCGCTCGTCGATCGCCTTCGGCCCGAGATCGGCTTCGGTCGCTTTGAGGATCTTCCAGGCGAGATCGACGGCGACCTCGTCGTTGAGCGACAGCGGGCCGACCGGCATGCCGGCCAGGCGGCCGACATTCTCGATCATCGCCGCCGGCACGCCCTCGGCCAGCATCAGATGGCCTTCGCGGATATAGGTGCCGACCACGCGCGAGGTGTAGAAGCCGCGCGAATCGTTAACCACGATCGGGGTCTTGCGGATGGCGCGCGCGTAATCGAGCGCGGTGGCGAGCGCCGCGTCGCCGGTCTTTTTGCCGAGGATGACCTCGACCAGCATCATGCGATCGACCGGCGAGAAGAAATGCACGCCGATGAAACGCTTGGGGTCCTTGAACGACTTGGCCAGCGAGGTGATCGGCAAGGTCGACGTATTGGAGCCGAAAATCGTCTCCTTGCCGATCGCCGCCTGGGCCTTGGCGATTACCTCTTCCTTGACGGCGCGGTCCTCGAACACCGCCTCGATGATCAGATCGCAGTCTTTTAACGCCGCATAGTCCGGCGTCGCGGTGATGTGAGCCAGCAACGCATCGCGGTCGGCGGCGGTGGCGCGGCCGCGGTTGATCTGATCGGTGATCAACTTCTGCGAATGCGCCTTGCCCTTGTCCGCGGTCTCCTGATCGCGGTCGATGAGCATGACGTCGATGCCGGCTTGGGCGCTGACATAGGCGACGCCGGCGCCCATGAAGCCGGCGCCGAGCACGCCGATCTTCTTCACCGGCTTGGCCGGCACCTCGGTCGGCCGGCGCGCGCCCTTGTTGAGCTCCTGCATGGAGACGAACAGCGAGCGGATCATGGCGGCGGCTTCCGGCGAGCGCAGGATCTTGGCGAAGTAGCGCGACTCCACGCGCAGCGCCTGATCCATCGGCAATTGCAGGCCCTCATAGACGACCTGCATGACGGCGCGCGCGGCGGGATAATTATCGTAGGTCTCGCGCCGGTAGAGCGCGTTCGCCGGCGGGAACACCATCATGCCGCCCTTGGAATAGACCTGGCCGCCGGGCAGGCGGAAACCGTCGACATCCCACGGCGCCTTGGCGGTGCCGCCGGCCTTGATCCAGGCCTTGGCCTTGGCCACGAGGTCGGCTTGCGGCACGACCTCGTCGACGAGCTTCATCGCCTTGGCGCGGCTGAGCCGGAGCTGATCGCCCTTGAGCAGGAATTGCAGGGCGTCCGCCGGCTGCAACATGCGCGCGATGCGCTGCGTGCCGCCGCCGCCGGGAAACAAGCCGACTTTGATTTCCGGCAGCCCGAGCCGGGTCTTGTCGTTGTCGGAAGCGACGCGATGATGGCAGGCGAGCGCCAGCTCGAAGCCGCCGCCCATCGCCGTGCCGTTGATGGCGGCGACCCAGGGCTTGCCGCAGGTTTCCATGCGGCGGGCGAGCAGCGAGAATTTGCGGCTGTCCTCGAAGAGTTGCTTGTTCGCCGCTTCTTCGCCTTTGGATTTCATCAGTTCGGCAAACGTCCGCCGCGACGTCTCCAGGACGGCGAGATCGGCGCCGGCGCAAAACGCGTCCTTGCCGGAGGTGAGCACCGCGCCTTTGATCGCGGCTTCGCTCGCCACGCGCTCGACGATCGCCGCGAGCTCCTCCGTCACTTTCGCGTCGATGACATTCATCGACCGTCCCGGCATGTTCCAGGTGACGATCGCGATGCCGTCGGTGTCGACATCGAAGGTGAAGTTTTGATAGGCCATACGCATCTCCCGTCGTATTTCTTTTTCACCTCGCCCCAGCGGCAGAGGGAGAATTACTTCGAATACGATTTCCCGTCCTTGTGGGTGTAGCGTGCACCCGTTTCGTCGCGAATAACCAGCATATCGACATCGGAATATTCGGCGCGCTCATGCTTGGAGCGCGTGCCGATTTCCAGATAGACCGCATCGCGGCCCGATTTATTGACGAGGTGGTGGCCGTTGCGGACGTTGGCTTTGAAGCCCGCGGCGTCGCCCGGCTTGAGCACGGTCTCGCCCTGGTCCTCGATCAGCATTACCTCGCCTTCGAGAATATAGACGAACTCGTCTTCTTTCTCGTGCCAATGGCGCAGCGCCGAAGCCGCGCCCGGCTTTAGCGTGGTCAGATTGATGCCGAACTGGTCGAGCCCGGCGGCGTTGCCGAGGCGCTTGCGTTCACGGCCGGCCACCAAGCGGTTGAACGGCTCGGGATAGGTCGAGCGGCTGTCCACCGGCAGCTTGGCGATGTCGATCTTCGGCATGTACGCGCCTCGTTACGCCGACGGCGTGCGGAGAGAAATTACACCCGCTCGATGATCGTGGCGGTGCCCATGCCGGCGCCGATGCACAGCGTCACCAGCGCGGTCGACAGGTTGCGCCGCTCCAGCTCGTCGAGCACGGTGCCGAGGATCATCGCGCCGGTCGCGCCGAGCGGATGGCCGAGCGCAATGGCGCCGCCGTTGACGTTGATCTTGTTCGGATCGATGTCGAACGCCTGGATGTAGCGCAGCACCACGGAGGCGAATGCCTCGTTGAGCTCGAAGAGGTCGATATCGGCTTCGGTCATGCCGGACCTCTTTAACAGCTTCTTGGTGACGTCGACCGGGCCGGTCAGCATGATCGCCGGCTCCGAGCCGATATTGGCAAATGCGCGCACGCGCGCCCGCGGCTTCAACCCGGCTTTCTTGCCCGCCCGCGCATTGCCGAGGAGAACCGCGGCGGCGCCGTCGACGATGCCGGAAGAATTGCCGGCATGATGCACGTGATTGACGGTCTCGACTTCCGGATGCTTCTGAATGGCGACCGAATCGAAGCCGCCCATTTCGCCCATCTGCACGAACGACGGCTTGAGCGAGGCGAGCGACTGCATCGTCGTGTCCGGCCGCATATGCTCGTCCTTGTCGAGGATGGTCAGGCCGTTGACGTCTTTGACCTTCATCACCGAGCGGCTGAAGCGGCCCTCGTTCCATGCGGTCGCGGCGCGCTTCTGGCTCTCGACCGCGTAAGCGTCGACGTCTTCGCGGGAGAAGCCGTATTTGGTGGCGATGAGGTCGGCGGAAATGCCCTGCGGCACGAAATAGTGCGCGACGGCGATCGACGGATCGACCGCCCAGGCGCCGCCGGATGCGCCGATTCCGACCCGGCTCATCGATTCGACGCCGCCGCCGATTGCCATGTCCTGCTGTCCCGACATGATCTGCGCGGCGGCGAAATTCACCGCATCGAGACCCGAGGCGCAGAAGCGGTTGATCTGCACGCCCGGCACGCCGTCGCCATAGCCGGCGACGAGGGCTGCCGTCCGCGCGATGTCGGCGCCGGCTTCGCCGACCGGATCGACGACGCCGAGCACCACGTCATCGACCAGGCCGGGATCGAGCTCATTGCGATCCTTGATGGCGCCGAGCGCCTGGCTGGCGAGGTTGAGCGCAGTAACTTCGTGAAGCGAGCCATCCACTTTGCCGCGGCCGCGGGGCGTTCGCACGTGATCGTAGATAAAAGCGTCGGGCATGGCGTTTCCTCCTAACCCTCGGGCGAGGGTGGCAAGCGGCTCAATCGGGGCAAAGCCGGATGTCGTCCGTTAGACCGGACCACTCATATAATCCAAGTTCCGCGCAATTGCAGCCGGTCCGAAAGTCGTCATTGCGAGCCCAACGGGCGAAGCAATCCAGCTCTTCGAACGCCCGGCTGGATTGCTTCGTCGCTTCGCTCCTCGCAATGACGGAGAAAGACTAAAAAGCCTCGGCCGGCAAGGCCATAGTCGAGGCGGCGCCGGCCTTGATGCGCGCGAGGTGGGTCGTGGCGCCCGGCAGCAGCCGCTCGGCGAAGAAGCGGCCGCTGGCGAGCTTCGCCGCCATGAGATCGCCCGCGCCGTTGCCGGAAGCCGCCTTGGCTTTCGCCGCCTGCACAATCAGGCACCACATATAACCGAGCGCGACCAGGCCGAAGAGGTGCATGTAATCGGTCGAGCCGGCGCCGGCATTCTCCGGGTTGCCGAGCGCGTTCTGCATGAACCACATGGTCGCCTGTTGCAGTTCGCCGAGCGCCTGCGCCAGCGGCTTGACGTAAGGCGCCATGGCCGCGTCCGCGCCTTGCTCTTTGATATAGGCCGACACCTCGGCGAAGAACGCCTGCAAGGCGCGGCCGCCGTCCCGCGGCAGCTTGCGGCCGACGAGATCGAGCGCCTGGATGCCGTTGGCGCCTTCGTAGATCATGGCAATGCGCGCATCGCGTACGAACTGCTCCATGCCGTGCTCGGCGATGTAGCCGTGGCCGCCGAACACCTGTTGCGCCATCACCGTGTTGGCGAAGCCCTGATCGGTGAGCACGCCTTTGATCACCGGCGTCATCAATCCCATGTGGTCGTCGGCCGCCTGCCGTTCCTTGGCGTCGCCGGAACGATGGGCGATATCGGATTTGAGCGCGGTCCACAACACCAGCGCGCGCGCCGCTTCGTTGAACGCGCGCATGGTCATCAGCATGCGGCGCACGTCCGGTTGCACGATGATCGGGTCGGCGGGCTTGTCCTTGAACTTGGCGCCGGTCAGCGCGCGGCC
>Ga0116224_10000115_pt1 | contig 64761 bp, 53 predicted proteins | sample Sb_taG_9_FD_89699 | JGI IMG/M metagenome (GOLD analysis project Ga0116224, IMG submission 89699) | Peat soil microbial communities from Weissenstadt, Germany - Sb_50d_b_LC metaG | ecosystem: Environmental > Terrestrial > Soil > Wetlands > Peat | place: Germany: Weissenstadt | collected 2010-09-21 | reverse complement strand
TGGCCGTCCTGGCCGTCCTGGCCGCTCCAGCCGTTCTGGTCGTACTGGCCAGACTGGCCGTAGGGACTAGGCAGCGCCAACTGGTCAGAATGGTCGTTCGTCCCGGGCGGACCGTACGACCCGGACGGGCTGCGCGAACCACTCCGGTCGTACGGGCCGGGTTGCCCGTACGACGACTCACCGGGACCGTACGAGCCAGCCGGACCATAAGAACCGGACGGGCCGTACGAGCCGGCCGGATCATACGAGCCGGGACCGTACGAGCCAGCCGGACCATAGGCGCCGGCCGGGCCGTACGAGCCAGCCGGATCATACGAGCCGGGACCGTAGGAGCCAGCCGGGCCGTACGAGTCGGCCGGGCCGTACGAGCCAGCCGGATCATACGAGCCGGGACCGTCGGAGCCAGCCGGGCCGTACGAGTCGGCCGGGCCGTACGAGCCAGCCGGGCCGTACGAGCCAGCCGGGCCATACGAGTCAGTCAGACCATTCGAGTCGGCCGGGCCGTACGAGCCAGCCGGGCCATACGAGCCAGTCAGACCATTCGAGTCGGCCGGGCTGTACGAACCGGGCGGACCGTACGAGCCCGACGGTCCATACGAGCCGGGCGGGCCATACGAGCCAGCCGGATCATAAGAACCGGGCGGACCGTAGGAGCCAGTCGGACCGTAGGAGCCGGTCGGACCGTAGGACCCTTCCTGGCTGTACGAGCTGGGTGAGCCGTACGAGCCTTCCGGGCCGTAGGACCCGCCTGGACCGTAGGCGTCTGGCGAGCCGTACGCGTGCTGGCCAGACGAGGCGGCCGGATCATACGGCCCGGCCGCGCCACCAGGCTGGGCCGGATCGCGATGGTCGGCGTCGAAGGAGTGCGGTGCCGAATGACGGCCTTCGCCGCGAAGGCCGGACCCGTCGAGACCGTCCGGCGCGCCGAAGCTGCCTGGGGTTTGGCGCTCCCGGTCGTCATAACCGCCAGTCTGACGGTGCCGATGCGAGCCTCCGGATCTGCCTGGCTCACCATAAGGCTCAGTCATTCCATCGGGATCCGGCTGGTCCCAGGAGGCTGTGGCAGCGTCGGCGCGGTTCGACTGAGACGAGTCCGGGCCGCCTGGCCAGGCGGCGGCACTGTCGCGACCCTGACCGCCGAACCAATCAGGAGCACTCAGCGGGTCGGGACCGTCAGGCCCAGCGGGACCGCTGGACCAGCCCGGCGCGCCGGTGTCGCCGGAACGCTCGACCGAGCCGCGCTCGCCCGCACCATATCCACCGGCTTCCGGACGCCGACGCACTACCGTCCGGTCCGGTCCGTCATCGGCTTGGCCGAAGCCGTAGGAGTCCCACCCATCCGACCCAGCAGGGTCGCCGCCTGGCACCCAGTTCGTATCACCACTGGTCATCAGCCACCGCCCTGAACCGAGCCGAGGAGTTCCCCGGCTGGATCGCCGGTCGAGCGCTCGGCATCGAGCGCTCCCTGCAGCAGCAAGGCCGCTGCCGCCTGGTCGACCACCGGCCGCCGCTCCCGAGAATTCCGGCCGCGCTCCCTGAGCGCGGCATGGGCCAGGACGGTGGTAAATCGCTCATCGAAGAGCCGGACCGGAACGGGCGCGACCGCGGCGGCAAGCTCGGCCGCGAAAGCCCGTGCGTCAGCGGCTGCCCGGCCCGGCCGACCAGACAGGCTGGTCGGCAAGCCGACCACGATCTCGATCGCGCGATGCTCGGCGGCCAGGCTGGCGATCTCAGCCAGATCTCCGCCGCCACGCCGGATGGTGGCAAGCGGGCTGGCCAGCACGCCACCTGGATCGCATCGCGCCACGCCGATTCGTGCCGCTCCGACATCGACTGCGAGCCTGATACCTGGCCTCAACGCACCGGTCTCCGGGCCCAAGGTCTCAGAATCGAAACGATACGGCTGCAGCACGATCTCACGTTACGCTACCCGAGGTACCGATGCCGTCAATAACGGCCTGAACTGCACTAAACGACTCCGCGAGCAGTCTTGCCGCCTGGCTGCCCAGCTCGGCTCCGCCACCCTGGGCTACATCGTCCCTGCCGCCGCCGCGACCGCCGAGCACGCCCGTGGCCGTGACCACCAGCGAGCCGGCCGCCAGGCCGCGCGCCCGCGCCGCGTCGGTCACCGCCACCACGACTGCGGGCCGGTCAGCCGGTACTCCGGCGATCACCACGACGCCCGGCCGGCCACTTGGTAGCTGACCGCGGACGTCGAGCGCCAGCTTGCGGATTCCGTCGGCCGGCGTGCCGTCCGGCACCTGATGAGCCACGAAGGCGATCCCGTTCACATCCGTGGCGTTGGCCGCGAGCTCAGCGGCGACATTGGCCAGCCGCGCCGTTTGCATCCGCTGCAGATCCCGCTCGGCATCGCGGAGCTTCGCCACGATGCCAGCTATCCGGTCCGGCAGCTCCGGCCGCGGCACCTTGAGCTGCTCGGTGAGCTGGCTGACCAGCAGACTCTCCCTGGCCAGGAACCGGAACGCGTCTATGCCGACCAGTGCCTCCACCCGGCGCACGCCCGAACCGATCGACGACTCACCCATGATCTTCACCAGGCCGAGCTGGCCGGACCTGGCGACGTGGGTGCCGCCGCACAGCTCGCGCGAGTAATCTCCGACCTCGACAACCCGGACTTGCTCGCCGTACTTCTCGCCGAACAGGGCCAGCGCGCCCATCGCCCGGGCCTGGCTGATCGAGGTATGGAAGGCCCGGACATCGAGATCGTTGATCAAGACCTCGTTGACTTCCTCCTCCACGTCCGCCAGCAGCGGAGCAGGAACGGCTCCGATGGCGGTGAAGTCAAACCGGAACCGGCCGGGCGAGTTCTCCGAGCCCGCCTGCGCAGCGGACTCGCCGAGAGCGCTGCGGAAGGCGCGATGCACCAGGTGGGTCGCGGTGTGCGACCGCGAGATGGCACGGCGCCGGCCAATGTCGATCTCGGCGTGCACAGCCGCCCCGACGATAATCTCACCGCTGGTGACCCGGCACCTGTGCACGATCAGGCCGGGCACCGGTGCCTGCACATCGAGGATTTCGACCACCGCACCGTCGCCCGGGCTACTGCCCGCCGACCGGATGATGCCGGTGTCAGCCAGCTGGCCGCCACCCTCCGGGTAGCACGGCGTCCGGTCCAGGACCACGTCCACCTCGGTGCCCGCGCCAGCGGCCGGCACCGACGCGCCGCCGACCAGCAGGCCGATCACCATCGCGTCGGACGCGACCTCGTCGTAACCGGTGAAGGTCACCTTGCCGGATCGCTCGAGGAACTGCGCGAAGGCCGAGATGTCGGCGTTGCCGGTCTTCTTCGCCACCGCGTCGTCCTTGGCGCGCTGCCGCTGCTGCGCCATCAGCCGCCGGAACTCCGCCTCGTCGACGGCTAGTCCCTGCTCTGCCGCCATCTCCAAGGTCAGGTCGATCGGGAATCCATAGGTGTCATGCAGCTGGAACGCCTGAGCGCCGCTGATCGCCCTGACGCCATGACGGGTGGTCTCCTCGACGGCCGCGTCGAAGATTGCCGTGCCGGTTCGCAGCGTGCTCAAGAACGCGGCTTCCTCGGCGTCAAGCACGGTGTGGATGTTCGGCGCATCGCGGATCAGCTCCGGATACTGGTCACCGAGCGCGTCGATTGCCGCCGCGGCCAGCACGTGCAGGTATCGCTCACCCTGCCCGGCCCGGCCGCCATCGCCGCCCCGCTGCGAGCCTGCCAGCAGCCGCAGGTCCCTGACGCTGCGCCGCACGATCCGGCGGAGTACGTAACCGCGACCCTCGTTGGACGGCATGATCCCGTCCGCGACCAGCATCACTGCCGCTCGCACGTGGTCGGCCACAACCCGGAGCGCGACATCGGAGCGGTGATCCCTGCCATACTTCTGCTCGGTCAGCTCGGCGGCCCGGTCGAGCACCTTCCACATGGTGTCGACCTCGTAGATGTTGTCGACACCCTGCAGCAGCGCGGCCATTCGCTCCAAGCCCATGCCGGTGTCGATGTTCCGCGACGGGAGCTCACCGGAGACGTCGAAGTCCACCTTGCTGCGAACCGCGCTGAGCTGGTCCTGCATGAAGACGAGATTCCACACCTCGAGATAGCGATCTTCGTCGGCCGCTGGTCCACCCGCGTTGCCGTAATCCGCCCCGCGGTCGTAATAGATCTCCGAGCAGGGCCCGCCGGGACCCGGCACGCCCATATGCCAGTAGTTGTCCGCCAGACCGCGGCGCTGGAGGCGCTCCGGCGGGACTCCGACCTTGTCCTGCCAGATCTTGGCAGCCTGATCGTCGTCCTCGTACACGGTGACCCAGAGCCGGTGCTCCGGGAAGCCGAATCCGCCATCGGCCTCGGACCGGGTAAGCAGATCCCAGGCGAATGGGATGGCCTGCTCCTTGAAGTAGTCCCCGAACGAGAAGTTGCCGAGCATCTGGAAGAAGGTCGCATGCCGGGTGGTCTTGCCCACCTCTTCGATATCTGGCGTTCGCACGCACTTCTGCGCTGAGGTCGCCCGTCGGAATGGCGGGACCGCCTGGCCGAGGAAATAGGGCTTAAACGGTACCATCCCGGCATTCACCAGCAGCAGGGTTGGGTCCTCCGCGATCAGGCTGGCCGACGGCACTACGGTGTGCCCACGCTGGGAGAAGTAGTCAAGGAAACGGCGGACGATCTCTGCCGACTCCATCAACGGCCATCCTTAGGGTTGTCGCTGCCGGGAATTGCCCGCAGGCCTGATCGTGCCTGCTGACCTACGAGAGTATTGCCTGATCGGCCGGAATGCCGAGCCATATACTCCGCCATGCCATCGCGCACGTCCCGCAGGAATGCGCCAGCCCCGGCGCCCGCGTCCAGTCCTGGCGACGGTCGGCCGACTATCTCGGCCCGCCCCGGCCGGCCCAGGACCCGCGCTGCCTGCCTCCGGCCCGGAACCGCCAGGCGCTGCGGGGAGATCGACCTGGCCAGCTTGCCCAGCCGCCGGTAACCGGTAATCCCGAGGATGGCACCGACGACCAGCCACGTCGCCCGGCGGATCACCGCTGCCGCCGGTCCCGGTCCAGCGCCGGGCGAACGGGCTGCCGCTGCGCCGCTGGCACCACCGGCTGGCCGGCCCGGTCTTGATCGGATGCGGCCAGCCTGATCGTCACCGCGCGGCGGATCCCATGAGAAGCCGCAGCCAGCCGCAGCACGGGTGCGCCGAGGCCCGCCGCGATCAGCCTCGCGGTCCCGGTCACGGCGGAGACCTGCTCGGAGAGTTCCGACATGCTGGCGGTCACCTGGTCCACGCTGTCGGTGATCACCCCTGTCCTGGCGAGCTGCTCGTCGGCCCGATCGACGACGGCCTGCGCCCGGCGGATCAGCTCGTCCGCGCTGTCCTTGTAGGTGGTCAGCATCGCCGTCGCCACCGAGATCAGCCGGGCCAGCCTGGCCAGCACGAATCCTGCGGCGCAGACCCCCGCGGCGAAGAATCCGGCAGCTATCAGCGCTGCCAGCTGCCCGGCGTTCATCGGCTGCCGCCCCCTTGCTCGGCTCGCATGCTGGTCACTGCGCAGACCCTATCGCGTGCCGGACAGCGGGGAGTGCCGCCCGGTGAGAGCCGATCCGGCAGCCATCGCCGACAGCATGGCGCCAATCCGGTCAGGACGAGTCGGTCAGCGCCGCGGGCGCTCGGTGACGAACCCGCTCGGATCGCCGTAGCCAGGATCGTTCAACCCGGCGCTCTCCAGCACGCCAAGCACGAGCGCGGACCGCGCCAATGGTCAGCGCTGCGCGAACTGCCCGATCGCGCGGTATAGCCGCTCGTTCATCGTGTCGCTGCCCTTGTGCCCTGAGTCGCTGATCGCCGCCAGTTCGGCGTCCGGCCAGGCGCGGGAGAGTTCCCACGCCGTGTCCAGCGGACAGCTCAGGTCGAGCCTGCCGTGGATCATGACGCCGGGGATGCCAGCCAGCCTGCCCGCGTCCCGCAGCAGGGCGCCTTCGGCGAGCCAGGCGCCGTGGGAGTAGTAATGCGCGCAGATCCGGACCAGGGCAAGCAGGGCGGCGGGCGGCCGGTCGCCGAACAGGTTCGGCTTGGGGTTCGGCTCCAGGGAGAGCACGGCGTCCTCCCAGGTCGCCCAGTCGATCGCGGCCTTCGCCCGGACGTCAGGATCTGGGTTCTCCATCAGTCGCGCGTAGGCGGCCACCAGGTCGCCACCTCGCTCGCTGTCAGGAACGCCGGACCGGAACTGCTCCCACTCCTGCGGGAAGAAGCGCCCGACGCCGCGGTACAGCCAGTCGATCTCCGATCGCCGGCTCGTGGTAACGCTGGCAAGGATGATCTCCGACACCCGGTCCGGGTGCCGCTCCGCATAGGCCAGGCTCAGCGTCGATCCCCACGAGCCGCCGGCCAGCAGCCAGCGGTCAACTCCCAGTTGCTGACGCAACTGCTCCATGTCGGCGAGCAGGTGCTCGGTGGTATTGCGGCCCATGTCGGCAGCGGGGTCGCTGGCGTGCGGCGTGCTCCGACCGCACCCGCGCTGGTCGAACAGGATGATCCGGTAGCGGTCCGGGTCGAACGCCCGGCGCTGCCCGGTCGAGCATCCCGTTCCCGGTCCGCCGTGGACGACCAGGGCTGGCTTGCCCTCCGGGTTGCCGCAGGCCTCCCAGTAGACGAGGTTCCCGTCACCGGTGTCGAGCATCCCCTGGTCGTACGGCTCAATCGGTGGGTACGGCGCGGCCATGTCCTGAGCTCCTTCGACGCGAATGCGGCAGCGCCCAACCGTAACAAACGCCACCCGCGCTCTCGGTCAGTGCTCGCCGGACTCCGGTTCCTCCGCCGCTGTGCCCGCCGTGCCGTCCAGGATCGCCCTGATCCGCTCGGCCCGGTCGGCATACCTGGCCTCGGCACCGTGCCTAGACGGCTCGTAGTACCGTCGGCCGGCCGCCGCTTCAGGCAGGTAATCCTGCCGAACCACGCCCTCGGGAAAGTCGTGCGGATACACGTAGCCCTTCCCGTGGCCCAGCCGTGCAGCGCCGCGGTAGCTGGCATCCCGCAGGTGCGCAGGCACCGGCCCGGACCGCCCGGCCCGGATGTCGTCGGCCGCCGCACCGATCGCCCGGATCACCGAATTGGACTTCGGCGCCAGGGTCAGGTGGATCGTGGCCTGGGCCAGGTTGAGCCTGGCCTCGGGGAGCCCGACGAACTCCACCGCCTGCGCGGCGGCAACGGCGACGCCGAGCGCGGATGGGTCGGCCATTCCGACGTCCTCGCTGGCGTGCACGATCAGCCGGCGCGCAATGAACCTGGGATCCTCGCCCGCCTCGATCATCAGGGCCAGGTAGTGCAGCGCGGCATCGACGTCGCTGCCCCTGATGCTCTTGATGAACGCGCTGATCACGTCGTAGTGCTGGTCACCGGCGCGGTCGTAGCGGACGGCGAACCTGTCGACTGCCCGTTCCAGCCCGGCCGCGTCGATCACGCCGCCTGACGGCAGACCGAGCGCACCGGCCTCCAGGTAGGTCAGCGCCCGCCTGGCGTCGCCGCCAGCCAGCCGCAGCAGCAGCTCGGTCGCGTCGTCCGCCAGCGACACCGAGCCGTCCAGGCCGCGATCGGAGGTCACGGCCCGGTCGATCACGATCCGCAGCTGCTCGTCGTCCAGCGGCCGCAGGGTCAGCAGCAGCGAGCGCGAGAGCAGTGGCCCGACTACCGAGAACGACGGGTTCTCGGTGGTCGCCCCGATGAAGGAGACCCACCGGTTCTCCACGGCCGGCAGCAGCGCGTCCTGCTGTGCCTTGTTGAACCTGTGCACCTCGTCGATGAACAGCAGCGTCTGCTTGCCAGTCAGGCCAAGCTCGGTCCGCGCCGCGTCGATCGCCGCCCTGACCTGGACCACCCCGGCCGACACGGCCGACAGCTCGACGAACTTCCGGCTGGTCACCTGGCTCAGCACGTAAGCGAGGGTCGTCTTGCCGGTCCCCGGCGGCCCCCACAGCAGTATGGACATCGGCGCGCCGTGGTCGACCAGCTTGCGCAGCGGCGAGCCTGGCCCGGTCAGGTGCGGCTGGCCGAGCACCTCGTCCAGGTTCCGCGGCCGCATCCGGACCGCGAGCGGGGCTGCCGCCCTGGCGGCTTCCTCGCCTGCCGCGTCGAACAGGCTCGAGCCCTGGGGCTGGGTATCCCTCCGGCTGGCCACAGCCAGACATTATCCCGGCTTGGCCGCCCGGCCGGACAATGCGGTCAGCCCGCCGTGACCGCCGAATCTGTTCCTCGACCGACGGTCACCGCATCTATCCCGGCTTCCTTGCGCTGGGCGGCGGTGATCGGCGTCGGAGCTCCGGTCAGCGGATCGTGCCCGGATGCCGCCTTCGGGAACGCGATCACGTCCCTGATCGTCTCCCGCCCGGTCAGCAGCATCAGCAGCCGGTCCCAGCCGAAGGCGATGCCGCCGTGCGGCGGCGGTCCGTAGCGCAGCGCGTCGAGCAGGAAGCCGAACTGAGATCTGGCCTCCTCCCTGGACAGCCCGATGACGTCGAATACCTGCTGCTGCATGTCCTGCCGGTGGATCCTGATCGACCCGCCGCCGATCTCGGTGCCGTTGCAGACGATGTCGTAGGCATCGGCCAGCGCTCCGCCTGGCTCGCTGGCGAACTTGTCCGCCCACTCGGGCAGCGGCGAGGTGAACGGGTGGTGCACGGCCGTCCAGCCGCCTTCGCCGTCCTCCTCGAACATCGGCGCATCGACCACCCAGGTGAACGCCCAGGCCTGCCGGTCGATCAGCCCGCACCGGGCGCCGATCTCCAGCCGGGCGGCACCGAGCAGCGTGCGCGCCGCGTTCGCCGGGCCGGCGGCGAAGAACACCGCGTCGCCGGCCGCCGCGCCGGTCGCGGCGGTCAGCCCGGACCTTTCGTTATGCGTCAGGTTCTTAGCGACAGGCCCGGCATCGGAGACCAGCCCATCCTCGCCGACCAGCACGTACGCCAGCCCGCGCGCGCCCCGTGACCTGGCCCAGTCCTGCCACCCGTCAAGCTCCTTGCGCGACTGGGCGGCCCCGCCTGACATGATCACCGCGCCAACGTGCGGTGCCTGGAATACCCGGAACCCAGTTCCGGCGAAGTACGCCGTCAGGTCCACGAGCTCGCAGCCGAACCGCAGGTCAGGCTTGTCCGACCCGTATCGAGCCATCGCGTCGGCGTAGGTCAGCTGCGGGATCGGCCGCGGCACCTGGTACCCGGCGATCTGTCCCCACAGCTGCTGCACCAGTTCCTCGGCCACCGTCACCACGTCCTCGCGGGTGACGAACGACATCTCGATGTCGATCTGGGTGAATTCGGGCTGCCGGTCGGCCCTGAAGTCCTCGTCGCGGAAGCAGCGCACGAGCTGGTAGTAGCGTTCCAGCCCGGAAATCATCAGCAGCTGCTTGAACAGCTGCGGCGACTGCGGCAGCGCGTACCAGCTGCCCGGCTGCAGCCGGACCGGCACCAGGAAGTCCCGTGCGCCTTCCGGCGTGGACCTGGTCAGGAACGGGGTTTCCACGTTCACGAACCCGTGATCGCGCATCACGTCGCTGACCAGGTAAGCGGCCGCCGACCTGGTCCGCAGCGCCGCCGCCAGCTCCGACCGCCTGATGTCCAGGTACCGGTACCTGAGCCGGACCTCCTCGTTCAGCTCGGCGCCGCCCTCGATCGGGAACGGCAGCGGGTCGCACTCGGCGAGCACCTCAAGCTCGGCGGCCGCGACCTCCACCTCGCCAGTGGGCAGCTCCGGGTTCTCGTTCCCGGCCGGCCTGCGCCGCACCTCGCCACTGATCCGCACGCAGAACTCGGCCCGCAGCTCATGCGCCACGTCGTCGGCCCGCAGCACGACCTGAACCACGCCACTGGCATCGCGCAGGTCGATGAAGACCACGCCGCCGTGGTCCCTGCGCCGTGCTACCCAGCCCGCCAGCGTGACCTGCTGGCCGGCCTGCGACGCGCGCAGCGCGCCCGCCTCGTGCGTGCGGATCATCGCTTCTAGCCTTTCTGTCGCAAGCTCCGAAGTTCCACATCCACCGGCATAACGGTGCCCACGGCCGGCTCCCGTCCCGCTCCGCGCGGCAGGCTCACCGGCCGGCCGTCATCATCGCGCACCGCGGCCGGTCTGCGTCACGCTGCGCTCACAGCCCGCGGCCAGGACCAGCGGCAGGCGCGATCCCGGCCAGGAACGGATTGGATGCCCGCTCGGCGCCGATCGTGGTCTGCGGCCCGTGACCGGCAAGCACGACGGTCTCGTCGGGCAACGTCAGGCAGACCCGGGCCAGGCTATCGAGAATCGTCTGGTAATCCCCGCCGGGCAGGTCGGTTCGGCCGATCGACCCGGCGAACAGCAGATCTCCGCTGAACAGCGCCCCGGTCGCCGCGTCGATCCTGGCGCCGGTCCGCGCACCGGTCTGGCCGTCGGCCAGATCCGCGGCAGGCAGCCGGAAGGTCACCGATCCCGGGGTATGCCCAGGCGCGTGGTCGACCACCACCGTGATTCCGGCCAGTTCGATCGTCATCCCGTCCGCTAGTTCGATCACGTCGGCCGGCTCGGTCAGCCGCAGGCCACCGAACAGCTGCTGGCCGGCCTGCAGGGATAGCCCTCTGGCCGGGTCGGTCAGCAATGCCCGGTCGGCGGGGTGGATGTAGGCCGGGATGTCGCGCGCGCCGCAGACTGGCGCGATGGACCAGATGTGGTCGATATGACCGTGGGTGGCCAGGGCCGCCACCGGCCGGAGCCGGTATCGGGCGACAATCTCCTCGATGCCAGGCTCGGCATCCTGACCGGGATCTATGATCAGGCACTCCGCACCGGAACCGGACGCCACGAGATAGCAGTTCGCGGCGAACGACCCGGCCGGAAATCCGGCGATCAGCACGGGGGACCTCCTGGCCAGCGGACAGCGGCGGGCGGCCGGCGGCGCCCGGCCGCGGCACCGTTTCGCGACCCAGACCAGGTTACCGGGCCGGTCCGCAGTTACCGACCGGCCGCCAGCGCAGGCATCCAGCGGGAGCCGGAGCACCCGGCACGGGCGCTCGGCGGGGACTGGCAGTTACAGGACGGCTGCGGTTGGTGCGTCGAACCGATAACAGCCGGTCTCAGCACTGGTCCGACACCGATACCATGCGCGAAGTTTTCCAGATCACCACTACTGGTCGATAACGGGAGGGTTGCAGGGGTGGCGGGTAAGAAGGAACGCCAGCGTCGGCTCGCCAGGGAGCGCTACGAGCGGCGGCTCGCGCGCGAGGCTCAGCGACAGCAGACCGTCAGGAAGGCGACCCAGTGGACCGCGGCTGCCGTGGTTCTGCTGGTCGTCATCGGCGCTGTCGTGTTCGGTGTCATCGGACTCAGCCGCTCAGGCAAGTCCAACGCGCAAACCGCCCCGTCCCCCTCGGCCACAGCGGCCGCCACCCCCACGCCGAGCGCTACGCCGACGGTGGTCGAGCCGGCCACGCACTGCGCCTACACCAAGGCCCCGCCGCCGCCCACGAAGCTGACCGGTCTGCGCAATGTCGGCATGCCGCCGGCTAAGCCCGCCTTCAAGGCGACCTACCAGGCGACGATCAAGACCAATCGCGGCAACATCGTGATCGACCTGCTGAACTCGAAGGCGACCTGCACGGTCAACTCGTTCGTCTTCCTGGCAGCTAAGAACTACTTCAGCAACACGCACTGCCACCGGCTGACCACCGCCACCATCTTTGTGCTGCAGTGCGGCGATCCGACCGGAACGGGCGAGGGCGGGCCGGGCTACGAGTTCGCTAACGAGAACCTGGCGGGCGCGACCTACCCGGCGGGCACCTTGGCGATGGCCAACGCCGGTGCGGGCACGAACGGCAGCCAGTTCTTCCTGGTGTATCAGAACACCAGCCTGCCTCCGAACTACACGCCGTTTGGCACGGTCGTCAGCGGACTAAATATCATCCAGAAGGTGGCAAAGGCGGGCACCGACAACTCCAACGGCCCAGGTGACGGGCACCCGAAGGAGAAAGTCGTCATCGAGAGCGTCACCATCAAGAAAACCTGACTGGCTTTCGAAGCCAGTCAGGCACCGAGCAGGAGGTACGCGGTGAGTACCGGAAGCGATCCGTGGGGCCGGGTAGCCGAGGACGGCACCGTCTACGTGCGCACCGCCGAAGGAGAGCGTGTCGTCGGGATCTGGCAGGCCGGCAGCCCGGATGAGGCGCTCGCCTTCTTCAAGCGCAGATACGACGCGCTGGCTACCGAAGTGAGCCTGCTCGAACGGCGGATCGTGAGCACCGACCTGGCGCCCAGCCAGGCCAAGGCGACCATCACCAGGCTGCTGGCCACGATCGCCGAGGCAAACGCCGTCGGCGACCTAGACGGGCTCCGGCGCCGCCTTGACGCGCTGTCCGAGCAGGCCGAGGTCCGTCGGGAGGAGCACAAGGCCGCCCGTGACCAGGCCCGCGCAGAGGCGATCGAAGTCAAGGAGCGCCTGGTTGTCGAGGCTGAGCGGATCGCCGCCGAGGCCACTCACTGGAAGTCAAGCGGCGAGCGGCTCAAGCAGCTGCTCGATGAGTGGAAGGCGGCTCCGCACGGTGACCGGCAGGCCGAGGCAGCCCTGTGGAAGCGCATGTCAGCCGCACGCAGCGCCTTCGCCAAGCGCCGCAAGAGCTACTTCGCGACCCTGGAAGGGGAACGCGGCGAGGTCAAGGCTCGCAAGGAGGGCCTGGTCAGCCGGGCCGAGGAGCTCGTGACATCGACCGACTGGGCCGCGACGGCCGCCGTCTACCGCGAGCTGATGGCGTCTTGGAAGGAGGCGGGCCGCGCCGACCGCGCCACCGAGGATGAGCTGTGGAAGCGGTTCAGGGCCGCCCAGAACGGTTTCTTCGAGGCCAGGTCCGCCGCGCTGTCAGCCAAGGACAACCAGCTGCGCGAGCACGCCGCTGCCAAGGAGCAGCTGCTGGCCGAGGCCGAGGGCCTGCTGCCGGTGACCGATGCCAAGACCGCCCGCGGCGTTATGCGCTCTATCCACCAGCGGTGGGACAAGGCCGGCGCCGTACCGCGGGAGGCGCAGGAGCGGCTGGAGGCCGGACTGCGCAAGGTCGACGACGCGGTGCGCAAGGCCGAGGACACGGCGTGGCGACGGTCCAACCCGGAGGCGCTCTCGCGGGCCAGAGGGACCGTGGACCAGATCCGCAAGACGGTCAGTCAGCTGGAGGCGGAGCTCGCCAAGGCGACCGAGCACGGCGACGAGGCGGCACGGCAACGGGCGGCGGCGGCCCTGGCGACCCGCCGGGCCTGGCTGGCCGAGGCCGAGAAGACCCTAACCGACCTCACCAGCTGACCTTCGCGCGTCCCTCTCCCCCGCCCCGACCCAGCAGCTCCCGCTCGGCCTCGACCTAGCATTCGGCCGCTGCGCGGCTTGGCTGGCGTGCGGCCGGGCTTGCTGGCGAGTCGCAGGGGCGTGCTGGCGTGTGGCTGGTGGTTAGCTGGTTACTCGGTGGGCGTCGTAGACGCCGTCGATGTTGCGTACCGCCTTCAGCACATGCCGCAGGTGCTCGGGATCGCCCATCTCGAAGGTGAACTTGCTCAGCGCGACCCGATCCCGCCTCGTGGTCACCGTGGCGGACAAGATGTTGACATGCTGGTCTGAGATGGACCTCGTGATGTCGGAGAGCAAGCCGGTCCGGTCCAGCGCCTCCACCTGGATGGCGGCCAGAAACCGCGAGCTTTCCCTTGGCGACCAGCGAACCTCGACCACGCGCTCGGGCTGCGAGGAAACCAGGTGCTGCACATTGACGCAGTCGGCACGGTGCACCGAGACCCCGTTGCCTCGGGTCACGAAACCGGTGATCTTGTCGCCAGGCACCGGCGTGCAGCACTTGGACAGCCGCGCCCAGACGTCCGCGGCGCCCTCCACGGAGACGCCGGAATCCCCAGATGACGGCCGGGTGATCGGCGGCCTGGTGAGCATCGTCGCCTCGGCCAGGTCCTCCTGGGCGCCGGCCAGGCCGCCGGCCGACTTGACCAGCTTGGCGACGATCGCCTGAGCGCTGACGTGCCCGTCACCCACGGCCGCGTAGAGCCCGGACAGGTCCGGATACCGCAGGTCCTGGGCGATGGCCTGCAACGCGTCGGCCGTGGCCAGCCGCTGCAGCGGCAGACCCTGCTTGCGCATGTTCCGCGCGATCATCGCCTTGCCGGTATCGGCAGACGCCTCGCGGCGCTCCTTGGAAAACCAGTGCTTGATCTTGTTCCTGGCGCGTGCGCTCTTGACGAAGCCCAGCCAGTCCTGGCTCGGCCCGGCATCTGGCGCCTTGGAGGTGAGCACCTCCACCGTCTCGCCGTTGCTCAGGGTCGACTCCAGCGGCACCAGCCTGCCGTTGACCTTGGCCCCGATGGTGCGATGCCCGACCTCGGTGTGGATCGCATAAGCGAAGTCCACCGGCGTGGCGCCCTGCGGCAGCGCGATCACCTCGCCACGCGGGGTGAAGACATAGACCTCGGCGCTGCCTACTTCAAACCGCAGCGATTCAAGGAATTCCGCCGGGTCGGCGGTCTCCCGCTGCCAGTCGACCAGCTGCCTGAGCCAATCCAGGTCGGTTGGACTGCGGCCGCTGGCCAGCTCCTCCTTGTACTTCCAGTGCGCGGCGACGCCATACTCGGATCGCCGGTGCATGCCCCAGGTCCTGATCTGAAGCTCGACCGGCTTGCCGCCCGGTCCGATCACCGTGGTGTGCAGCGACTGGTACATGTTGAACTTCGGCATCGCGATGTAATCCTTGAACCGGCCGGGAACCGGATTCCATCGGGCGTGCACGCAGCCAAGCACGGCATAGCAATCCCGCACCGTGTCGACTAGGACGCGGATGCCGACCAGGTCGTAGATGTCATCGAAACCGACATTCCTGGCGATCATCTTCTGGTACACCGAGTACAGATGCTTCGGGCGACCGGTCACCCGCGCCTTGATCTTGGCCTCCCGCAGATCGGCCGAGACCTCCTCGATGACCTCCTGCAGGAACGCCTCTCGACGCGGTGCTCGCTCCGACACCAGCCGGGCGATCTCGTCGTAGCGCTTCGGGAAGAGGGTGGCGAACGCCAGGTCTTCAAGCTCCCACTTGACGGTGTTCATGCCCAGCCGGTGCGCCAGCGGGGCGAAGATCTCCAGCGTCTCCCGTGCTTTCTGCTCCTGTTTGGGCCTGGGCAGGTAGCGAAGCGTCCGCATATTGTGCAGCCGGTCCGCAAGCTTGATCACGAGTACCCTGATGTCGCGGGACATCGCCACGACCATCTTGCGAACCGTCTCGGCCTGCGCGGCATCGCCGTACTTGACCTGGTCCAGCTTGGTCACACCATCGACCAGCGCCGCGATGTCGTCGCCGAACTCGCTGCGCAGCTCACTGAGGGTGTAAGGGGTGTCCTCAATCGTGTCGTGCAGTAGCGCGGCACACAGCGTCTCGTGGTTCATGCCCAGTTCGGCCAGGATCGTCGCCACGGCGAGCGGATGGGTGATGTAGGGATCGCCGCTCTTGCGCAACTGGCCGGCATGCCACTTGGCGGCTACGTCGTAGGCCCGCTCAATCAGCCGGATGTCTGCTTTGGGATGAGTGGTGCGCACCGTCTTGATCAGCGGTTCAAGTACCGGGTTGATGCCGCCGCCGCGCGGTGAGCCAAACCTGGCGAGCCGCCGTCTGACCCCCGCGTGACCGGTGCCACCTGGCAGCCCTTCTGGCAACAGATCCCGCGGCGTGGACTCGTCTGCCTGAGCGGCCGCGGCGTCCGCAGGCCCGGGCCTGGCTACCTTGGTGGTCCCCGATCCCGGCTCGCCGGGCGCAGTCTCCGCAGGTCCGGCGCTGGAGCCGTCCGAACCAGCCTGTTCCGCAGGGCTCCGGTCCGGCGCGAGCAAGTCCACCGCCGGATCGGCCGAGTCGGCGTCAGCTTGAGCAGCGGAGGCGGGCGTGCCAGTGACCGGACTCACCCCGTTGCCAGCCTGGTGCAGCTCCCCGCCTTCAGGGCCGCGCTGCCCCGTGGCACCCTGGGTGACTCCGCTTCCGGCCATTCCGGCCGTTGCCAGGTCACCGGCCACCTGCCGCTCCTCGCGTCAGTTGAAGCAGTCAGTCTACCGGGCAGCCACCAACCGCGAGGCGAGCCAGCGGTGAATGACTGCCTGACGGCCGGCAAAATTGGCCGGATCTCACAGGCTCAGCAGGTTCCGGACATCGATGCCGGGCAATCGAGCCCGGCCGCCAAGGAAACCCAGCTCGATCAGCACGCCCAGGGAGGCCACGTCAGCGCCGCAGCGCCGGATCAACGCCGCGGTCGCCGCCGCCGTGCCGCCGGTCGCCAGGACATCGTCGATCATCAGCACCCGGTCTCCCGGCTGGAAGGCGTCGACGTGGACCTGCACCGTCGCCGTTCCGTACTCCAGCTGGTAGGTCTCTGAATGCGTGGGTCCGGGCAGCTTACCCAGCTTGCGGACCGGGACGAACCCGACACCGAGCAGGCAAGCGACCGGTGCGGCCAGGATGAAGCCGCGGGCCTCGATCCCGGCCACCTTGTCGATCCGATCGTGGCCGGCCGCCAGCGCGGCAATCGTCTTGCCGAACGCCGCGCCATCGGCCAGCAGCGGGGTTATGTCCTTGAACACCACGCCCGGCTGCGGGTAGTCGTGGACGTCCCGGATCAGCCTGCGCAGCAAGTCGGAGATCTCGTCCCGATCGGACGCGGCCTCGTCAGCATGATCCTTGACCTGCTCGGCCTCGCCAGCCTGATCCGGTGCGCGTCCGGCCTCGCCAGCCTGATCCTGCTCGTGCCCGGCGACGCCAGCTTGATCCTGCCCGTTCCCGGCGACGCCAGCTTGATCCTGCCCGTGCTCGGTCTCGCTGGCCCCGGCGGCTGACACCAGCACCTACCGCCGCTTCTTCTTGCCGGACGGCCGGCGCTGCGACGATCCCGACCGACGCGGCTGCTGCCGTTGCCCGGAACTCACCGGGCGCGAGCCTGGAGTGGCCCCGGACGGCCGCGCGGCAGCCACCGGGACGCCCGGCTGGTCATCGTCAGGTTCGGCCGCCGCGTCAGCAGCCTCGGTGGCCTCGGCCGGCCCGTCCACCCGGTCAGCGGGCAGATCGACCTGCGGTCTCGCACCGCCGGCACTCGCACCGCCCACAGCGACCTTCGCCTGGCGCTTCGCACTGCTCGCCCGCTGTGCGATCTGCTTCCTGAGCTGCCGGTACTCCGGCTCGCGCTCCTTCAGGTCGGCCAGCACCGGGGTGGCGATGCAGATCGAGGAATACGTGCCGGACAGCATGCCGACGAACAGCACCAGGGACAGGTCCTTGAGCTCGCCGTTGCCCAGCAGGACCACGCTGACCGCCAGGATCGAGACGACCGGCAGCAGCGCGATCAGCGAGGTATTGATCGATCGCACCAGGGTCTGGTTCAGCGCGAGGTTGGCCGCGTCGCTGTAGGTCGTCCGCCGGGTCGCCAGCAGGCCGGCCGTATTCTCTCTGACCTTGTCGAAGACCACGACCGTGTCGTAGAGCGAGTAACCCAGGATGGTCAGCAGGCCGATCACGCTCGCCGGGCTCACCTGGAATCCGGTCAGCGCGTAGATGCCGATCGTGATCACGATGTCGTGCGCCAGGGCGACCAGCGCCGCGCTGGCCATCCGCCACTCGAAGGCGATGCTCAGGTACAGCACGATCACGACAAGGAACGCGATCAGCGCCTCAAGCGCCTTCTGCGAGATCTGTGATCCCCAGGTCGGACCGACCGAGGTGAAGCTCACCGAGTTGGCTGAGACGCCCAACTTCGCATGGATCTGGTTCACGATGTTGTACTGCGCGGTGGTGCTCAGTACTGGGGTCTGCACCTGCCACTTGGTGTTCCCGTCGATCTGCTGGATGATCAGGTTGGACCCGCCGCCCGCCGCCGACACCGTGTTGGCCACCTGCGTGGTCGTCGCCCTCGGGGCGGCGAACTGGTAGACGACGCCGCCCTTGAACTCCACGCTGTAATCGAGGTGGCGGAAGAGCACCGCAGCGATGCTGACCACCAGGATCGCGCCGGAGATCATGTACCAGAGCTTCTTGCGGCCAACAAAGTCGACCGAGACCTCGCCCCGGTACAGCCGCCCGCCAATGTTGCCGAGCCGGGACATCACGCCTCCTTCGGAGTGGTCCGGGCCGCCAGCGCTGACGTGGCGGTGGCGCTGCCGGTAGCTGGCCTTGGTGCGGCCGGCCTGGCGCCTCGCCAGGGCGATCGCGCTCCCAGCCTGGCCGGATCGAGGCCGGACAGCTTGTGCCCCTGACCGTAGAATCTCGTCCTGGCCAGCAGGGTGACCATCGGCTTGGTGAACAAGAAGACGACCACGACATCGATCATGGTGGTCAGGCCGAGGGTGAAGGCGAAGCCCTTGACGTCACCGATCGCGAAGAGGTACAGCAGAGCCGCCGCCAGGAACGACACGGTGTCTGAGACCAGGATGGTCCGCCTGGCCCGCTGCCACCCTCGCTCGACCGCTGCCCGCAAGGACCGGCCCTCTCTGACTTCGTCTCTGAGCCGTTCGAAGAAGACGACGAACGAGTCCGCGGTGATGCCGATCGCGACGATCAATCCGGCTACGCCAGCCAGCGAGAGCGTGAAGTTCTCATATGTGCTGAGCAGGATGACCGACAGCCAGGAAAGCAGCGCCGCGATCATCAGGCTGGAGACCGAGACGACGCCAAGGCCACGGTAGTACAGGAAGGAGTAGATCACGACAAGCAGCAGGCCGATCCCGGCCGCGATCAGGCCGGCCGCCAGCTGGGCCGAGGCGAGCTGGGCGGAGATCGATTGGGTCGACAGGGGCCGGAAGGCCAGCCGCAGCGCACCGTACTTGAGCACGTTGGCCAAGCTGGTGGCCTGACCCTGGGTAAACCCGTTGCCGCCGCCGGTAATCTCGCTCTTGCCACCCGTGATCGGCTGGACGATCTGGGGGTCGGAGACGACCTTGCCGTCGAGCACGATCCCGAAGTTATCGAGTACCGAGGTCGCCGAATTGGTCGCTTGGTTCCAGTAACTCGAGTACATCTGCGAGGTCAGCGTGCCGAAGGCCGCCGCTCCCTGGCCGTCGAGGTTGAAGTCGACGACCCACTGGTTCGATGAGTTCAGCGTGGCGCTGATCGAATTCAGGTTGTTTCCTGAGACCTTGGCCACGTCAAGCACGTACTTATAGCCCTGGCCGTCGCAGGAGACGATCTGGATGTTCGGATTGTCCCAGTTGTTGGGGTTGACGCCGTAGATCTGACCCTGCCAGTTCTTGTCCTTGCAGTTCAGCCTGTTGAAGTCCCTGATCACCGCCGCGCTGCGCACCTTGGTGATGTCGCCGGCCGCCTGCGCGGCCGTCGGCAGCTTAGTGGTCACCGACGGGGCAGCGGTCGGCGACGCGGTCGGGCTCGGCGACGCAGTGCCGCTGTGCTTGGCCGAGGGGGAACTTGACGGCTTCGGGGATGCCGAACTTGACGCCGTGGCCTTGGCGTGGCCGGCCCCGGGCAGTGCTCGCGACCCTGCCGCCAGCACGTGACCGCTGGATCGGACGGCACCCTTGCCGCTGGCCGATGCCTTCGGGCTCGCAGATGGCCTCGCGCTGGCCGGGCTGGTGCTCGGCGAGGCCTTCGCGCCAGCCGGCGCCTTCGGGCTGGGCGAAGTCTTCGCACCGGGCGACGCCGAAGGACTCGGCGACGGACTTGTCGACGGGGCGGGCGCGGTGGTAGGCACGGGGAAGCCGGGCGCATACAGCAGCACCTGGCGGAACCTCAGCAGCGCGGGACTGAGCAGCTGCTCCACCTGCCGTGCGCTCTTGTGCGGAATCGCGACCGTGATGTCGCTCGTTCCCATCTGCACCACCGTGGCGCCGGTGAAGCCCTGCCCGTTCACCCGGTTGGTCAGGATCGAGATCGCCTGGTCCATGTCGGCCTTGCTCGGCGTCTGGTTGTTTGGCGCATATGCGTGCAGGGTCACGGTGGTTCCGCTGGACAGGTCAAGGCCAAGAGCGACCTTGAAGGCACGGTGCCACTCGCCGGGATGCAGGGCGTACGTACTGCCGATCACTGAGCCCAGCATGACGATGATCAGCGCGACCAGCGCCGCCAGGTACCGGCCTGGCCGGGAGGTCGTACCGCCCTGCCTGGCTGTGATACCGGCCGGTCGGGAGGCGGATCCGCCCGGCCTGGACGGCTTCTTGCTAGGGGAAGCCACGTGTGCCTGTCCTTAGTTCGTCCGGACCCGCGGTGCACGCTCGACTGGGCCCGCGGTGCGGCTAGTTGTTGTGGTCTTTGAAGTCCCAGTCGTCCGGCGGCGTGCCGTCCGTGTGCTCCGGCATGCCATCGGCGGCCGTGGTACCCGCGACATCCTCGACCGGCACGTCATCCGGGATGACGTCCATCACCGCCCGGCGCAGCATCGTCACGTGCACCCCTGGTGCGATCTCGATGACCACGTCGCGGTCATCGCCTGACACCACGGTGCCGTACATCCCGGCGGTGGTGCGGATTCGCTGCCCGGGCATCACCTGGCCCTGAACCTGCATCGTCTTGCGCTGCCTGGCCCGCTGCGGGCGCAGGATCAGCACGTAGAAAAGGCCGGCCAGGACGATCAGAATCAGGAACGTGGTATAGGAACTGCCGGTGCTTGGCTTGGTGGCGGCGAGATACATGGTCCCCATCACGGGGCTTCCTTCCGGTTGATGACCGCAGCGGCCGGTGCAGGCCCCGGCACAATTACCGGCAAGACCGGCACCTGCGCCAGGCGGCTGGGAAAGACCAACTGCCGAAGTTTAGCGGCGCGCGCGCCGCGCACCAACAGGCTACGACTTCCGCGGAGTGATCGTGACCGGCCCGCAACCAACCGTGACATTTGGGAACGCGACGATCCTAGTCAAACAGGGTTGCCGTAGCTGAGCCGTCCCCGACCGGACCCGGCGCGGGAGGAACGAGGCCCAGATGAGTCCAAGCAGCCGGGGTCGCGACCCGGCCGCGCGGGGTGCGGGCGATCAGGCCCTGCCTTACCAGGAACGGTTCGGCGACCACCTCGACCGTCTCGGCTTCCTCACCAACCGCGACCGCCAGCGTCGAAAGCCCGACCGGCCCGCCGCCGAACCGGCGCACCAGGGCGATCAGCACGCCGCGGTCCAGCCGGTCCAGACCGCTCTCGTCCACTTCATACAACTCAAGCGCGGTCCTGGCGGCTGACCGGTTGACTACGCCGTCGCCGCGCACCTCGGCGAAGTCCCGTACCCGGCGGAGCAGCCGATTCGCGATCCGCGGCGTGCCGCGTGACCGGCCGGCGATCTCGTCGGCACCGTCGTCGCGCAGGTCCACTCCCAGTAGGCCGGCCGAGCGGCGGATGATCACGCCAAGCTCGGCCGGGTCGTAGAAGTCCAGGTGCCCGGTGAAGCCGAACCTGTCCCGCAGCGGCGCCGGCAGCAGGCCGGCCCTGGTCGTCGCGCCTACCAGGGTGAACGGCGCGATGTCCAGCGGCACAGCGGTGGCACCCGGGCCCTTGCCGAGCATGACGTCGACCCGGAAATCCTCCATCGCCAGGTAGAGCAGTTCCTCGGCCGGCCTGGCCAGCCGGTGAATCTCGTCGATGAACACGACCTCGCCACCACCCAGCGAGGTCAGCATCGAGGCCAGGTCGCCTGCCCGCTCGATCGCCGGGCCGCTGCTGATCCGCAGCGGAGCACCAAGCTCGGCGGCGATGATCATCGCGATGGTGGTCTTGCCGAGCCCGGGCGGACCGGAAAGCAGCACGTGGTCCGGCGCTTTGCCGCGCCGCATCGCGCCCTCGAGCACCAGCGAGAGCTGGTCGCGGACCCGTGCCTGACCGACGAACTCGGCCAGCTGCCTGGGCCGCAGCGCTCCTTCGATCTGCCGCTCGTCGGCGTTCGCCAGCGGTGAGACGAAACGGTCGGTTTCGCTGCCAGTCATCGCCGCCTCAGTTCCCTGAGCGCCGCCGCACCACACACCGACCAAACACCGGACGCGCCGCAGACCGCACCACCCAGCATGGCCCGCCCGGCACCGGACGCGCGGCTGGCCGCACCTGCCGGCCTGACCGACCCGGCACCGGACGCACCGCAGACCGCACCACCCAGCATGGCCCGCCCGGCACCGGACGCGCGGCTGGCCGCACGGCCCATCATGACCGGCCCAGCACCCGCAACGCGGCCCGCAACGCGGCGGCCACGTCGACCTCGGCGGCCACGCCCGCACCGCCGTTCAGGGCCGAAGCAGCGCCGTTGCCGACCACAGCGCCGTGGCCGACCGAACCACCGTGGGCAGCCAAATCGCTCTCGTCGGCGGCCGCAGACGCCGCAGCGAGTCCGGCGCTTACCTCGGGCTCAATCGCGGCAATCGCCTGATCCGCGTCGCGAGCCTGCCAGCCCAGGTTGACCAGGCCGGTGCGAACCTGGTCGCGCCAGGTCAGCAGGCCGGTGCCGGAGGCCCGAGCCGCGGCGGTCAATCCAGCCCCGGCCGGGCCGCCGTCACCAGGCGATCCGAGCCGGCCGGCCAGCTCAAGCACGATCCGCTGCGCGCCCTTGCGGCCGATGCCGGGAACCGCCGTCAGCGCAGTCACGTCCTCGGCGGCGACGGCGCGGCGGAGCGCGTCCGGGCTGAACGTGGCCAGCATCGCCAGTGCCAGCCTGGGCCCGATGCCGCTCGCGGTCTGCAGCAGTTCAAAGGTGTTGCGCTCGTCGTCGCTGCCGAACCCGTACAGGGTCAGCGCGTCCTCTCGGACGACCAGCGAGGTGCACAGCCTGGCCCGCTCCCCCGGCCGCAGGCCGGCCAGCGTGCCAGGCGAGCACTGCACAAGCAGCCCGACTCCGCCCACCTCAAGCACCGCGCCCTCCGGGGCCACCGCGGTAACCACTCCGTCCAGATGCGCGATCATCGGACTCCTTTCACCGCTGCCAGCAGCCTGGCCTGCGCTCCACCGCGCCACAAATGACAGATCGCCAGCGCCAGCGCGTCGGCCGAGTCGGCCGGGCGCGGCGGGTCGGCCAGCTTGAGCAGCCGGGTCACCATCTGCGTCACTTGAGCCTTGTCCGCCCGGCCATTGCCGGTCACCGCGGCCTTGACCTCGCTGGGCGTGTGCAGCGCCACCGGCAGGCCGCTCCGCGCGGCGCACACGATGGCGACCGCACCTGCCTGTGCGGTGCCCATCACGGTGCGCACGTTGTGCTGGCTGAACACCCGCTCGACGGCCACCGCATCAGGCTGGTACAGCGCCAGCCAGCGGTCAATCTGCTGCTCGAGCAGGAGCAGGCGGCGGCCGATCTCCGCACCCGCCGGAGTGCCCACCACCTCGGTGCCGATCAGCCGCAGCGCCACGCCAGGACCACCCTCGACGACGCCGAGGCCGCACCTGGTCAGACCGGGGTCGACGCCAAGCACCCGCATACGGCCCCACCATCCCGGTCGCTGGCGAACAAATGTTCGGTTGTGACACTACCGGCTAGCGTCACGGCACGGGCCAAGCCAACTCGGCGTGTCGCCAGACTGGCCGCGGACACTCGCCGGACCCTGCTGCGCATCCCGGCCCGCGCAATAGTGTCGGTGGCCCGACACTGCTGAAACAGCAACAGCAACGGGCCATCGACACTATTGGCCATAGACTGCGCCAGCTGCGGCCAGGGCGGCAGCAGCGGCCGGGCCCGCAGCGCAGAGCCAGGCCAGAAGCGGCCAGGCTGGCAGCAGCGGCCTGGTCAGAAGTAGTCGAGCAGGTACGGTCTGGCGGCAAAGGCGCAGTCAAGAGCGGCGTCGGCGGCGGAATCGCCGCCAAGCGCAAGGCCAGCCCGGCGCAGCGTGACCAGCGGCACCCCGGCGAACAACGCGGCGAAGCCGCGCGGGCCGAGCGTGACCGGCGGTACGGACTCCGATCCGGAAGGACGGCCCGTTTCGGCCGGAAAGAGGTAACCCTGGCCACCGGTCACGGTGAGCGTATGCAGCCCGGCGTTAGCGGGCAGCTGCGGATCGGTCAGTCGGAGCGGCACCCGGATTTGCGCGACAGCCGGGAAGCCGCGGCCTGCGATCGCCGCCTTCGCATCGAGCACGCGCAGCATCCAGGTGTGGCGCTGGCGCAGGCGCACGTCTGGCTCGCGGGTCAGCCAGCTGATCGGATCGTCCGGGCCGAGGCAGGCGTGCACCGTCTCGGTCACCGTCGCGTGCGAGGCGACGATCCCCCATAGCGCCCTGGCCGTCCGCGCCGAGCCGGCCTGCAGGACATGAACCATGATCTCGTGATCGCTGCCGCGCCAGCCGTAGGCCAGGAAGCCGTCGGCGGCCAGGTAGCCGAAGATCTCAGGGTCAGCGAGCCAGTGCCGCATACTGGCGGCGTCGAACGTGCAAGGACCGCAGTCCCTGCCGCCGGCATAGACGGCGCCGAGCACGCTGATCACCTCGTCCGCATCCGCCGGGCCGGCCCGCCGCAGCGCAGACGGCTCAGCCGGTCCAGAATCGGCGGGCGCCGCACCCAGGGCTGGATCGGGCGGCAGCAGCGAGACCAGCGACCGGCCAGGCACAACCGCCCGATAGTTGCCCCCAGCGAACTCCCAGCCGAGCGAACGGTAGATGTGCGCGGTCGCCGGATAGAGCACCGCGAGCGGATAGCTCCGCTCGGCCAGCACACCGAGCAGCGCGGTCATCAGTGCCTTCCCGACGCCCCGGCCTCTGGCCTCAGGCGCGACCTTGACCCCGCCGACGCCTGCCATCGGCAGCGTCCGGCCATGCCACCACTGACGCAAGTCGTGGAACATGGCCGCACCGACCAGGTTCGCGCCGTCCCACACGCCATAAAGGCGCGAGTCGGCGATCCAGGCCCGCAGCTCAGCCAGCATCAGATCCCGGTCGCCGTCGTTGATCGGCCCGAACGCCCGGTGTCGCAGGTCAAGCTCGGCATCGAGGTCATCCCCGGCGTGCAGCGCCCGGATTGTCAGCGATGAAGGCGATTGATCGGACTGCCCGGATACCGGCGCTGGGCCGCCGGGCTCGTGTACCGGCACCTGGCCGCCGGGCCGACCGTCGCCGGGCCAGCTCAAGCCAGCTTCTCCATAACCTCATCAGAGACCGAGTAGTTCGCGTACACGTCCTGGACCTCGTCAGATTCCTCAAGCACCTCAAGCAGCCTGAAGACCTTCCGCGCGGTCTCCTCATCCAGCGGTACCTCGACCGAAGGCAGGAACGGGGTCTCGGCGGACTCATAGTCGATCCCGGCCACCTGCAGCGCGGTCCTGACCGGAGCCAAGTCGGTGGCCTCGCTTACCACCTCGAATGATTCACCCAGGTCATTGACCTCCTCCGCGCCCGACTCAAGCACCGCGCCGACCACGTCATCCTCGGTCACGCCGGCCGTCTTGGGGATGATCACGACTCCCTTGCGGTTGAACAGGTAGGAGACCGAGCCAGCATCGGCCATCGAGCCGCCGTTCCTGGTCAGCGCCGTCCGGACCTCGGCCGCTGCCCGGTTCCTGTTATCGGTCAGGCACTCGACCAGAACCGCCACCCCGCCGGGCGCATAACCCTCATAGGTGACCGACTCGTACGCGGCACCGCCCGCTTCCAGACCAGCGCCCCGGCGTACCGCCCGGTCGATGTTGTCGTTCGGCACCGAACTGCGCTTGGCCTTCTGCACGGCGTCGTACAAGGTGGGATTGGCGCTGACGTCAGCGCCGCCGCTGCGGGCAGCCACCTCGATGTTCTTGATCAGCTTGGCGAACAGCTTGCCGCGGCGCTGATCGACGACGGCCTTCTTGTGCTTTGTCGTCGCCCACTTGGAATGGCCGCTCATGGGCGTTCCCTCACGATGTCGGTAAAGATCTTGTGCACTCGGACGTCCTGGGTGAGCTCGGGATGAAACGCGGTGGCTAGCGCCGAGCCCTGCCGGACGGCGACGATCCTACCGGTGCGCGGCTCGGTCGCCAGAATCTCGACGCCGGGACCGATCTGCTCGACCCACGGCGCGCGGATGAAGACCGCGCGGAACGCTGGCCCGGCCACCCCGCGCAGCACCACGTCGCTCTCGAACGACTCGCTCTGGCGGCCGAACGCATTGCGCCGGACCGTCATGTCGATCGCGCCGAGCGTCTCCTGATGCGAGGCCCGGTCCGTCAGCTTGCTGGCCAGCATGATCATCCCGGCACAGGACCCGAACACCGGCATCCCGGCGCCGATCCGCTCGCGCAGCGGTTCGGCCAGGTCGAAGATCACCGCCAGCTTCCAGATCGCGGTAGACTCCCCGCCGGGGATGATCAGGCCGTCAACAGCGGCAAGCTCGGCCGGGCGGCGGACCGGGACGGGACGGGCACCAACCGCACTCAGCGCCACGACGTGTTCGGCCACGTCGCCTTGCAGGGCGAGCACGCCGACAGCTGGCCCCGCGGTCGCTGGCCCGGCGTCGGGTGCCACCGCGACATCGCGGGCTGGTGCTGTGTTCCTGGCTGACAACCCTGCCCTCCCGGTCCATGCGGTCACGCCAGTTCCGAGCGTATCGGCGGTCGGTGGTGTGCCGCGCTGGCGCCGGGGGTAGCGATCATCCAAGCTGTGCGTGCTACGCATGCTTCCGGGCGGCAACTGCCGACTAGGCGGCATGATCATCGGGCGCGGTCAGTCCTAGGGGAGGCACCAGATGGGCCAGGTCTGGACATTCAACGGCGTGTCCACGAGCGTGGGCGGAACACTGACCAGCCTGGTAACGCTGCTCGAAGGCACCACCTTCTGCATCTGCGAGCCAGGCGGCGACATCCGCCCTGGCGCCGCTCAGGGCCTGTTCGTCCGTGATACCAGGCTGATCAGCCGGTTCGAGCTCAGCCTCAACGGGCACGTGCCGCAGCCGCTGGCGCCCCAGTCGCGAGAGCCGTTCGCCTGCACGTTCCTGAGCCGGATGCCGCCGGCGGCCGGCCTGGCCGACAGCACCCTGCTGGTCGTCAGGCACCGGCTGCTCAACGACGGCATGCACGAGGAGATAACGCTCCGTAACATGAGTACCGAGCCGGTGCCGGTCAGCCTGCGAATCGGCGTCGCCGGGGACTTCGCCGACGTGTTCGAGGTCAAGGAGGGCCGGGCGTACGGCGACGGCCCGAGCGCGGACGACCTTGCCGTCGCCATCGACGGGGATGTGATCAAGCTAAACCGCACATGCGGCTCGCATCTGCGCGGTGCGTCGATATCGGGCGCCAGGCACGGCGACACCCAGCTTGAGGTATCAGCAAGCGCGCTTACCTGGCATGCCGTCGTCCCCGGCCGCGGCAGCTGGAGCACGTCACTGCACGTCACGCCCTCGCTGAACGGCAGGGATCTGATCGAATTCAGGTCAGCACAGGCACACGGCGCCGGCGCCAGGCCAACCGGAGCCGAGCAGCGGCTGGCCGACTGGCGACAGCAGAGCCCGCTGGTGATGGCGTCGGACGAGCGGCTGGCTGCCGTGTTCACCGCGAGCACAGAGGACCTCGGAAGCCTGCGGATCTTCGATCCCGAGCACACCGACCGCGCTGTCATCGCCGCTGGCGCGCCCTGGTTTATGACGATCTTCGGTCGCGACTCACTGCTCACGTCGTGGATGGTGCTGCCGCTTGACCCGTCGTTGGCGCTTGGCACGCTCCGGACGCTGGCCAGCCTGCAAGGCACCAAGGTCGACGAGCAGACCGAGGAACAGCCGGGCAAGATCCTGCACGAGATGCGGTTCGGCAATCCGGCGTCGCTCTGGCTGGGCGGCGGCAGCGCCTACTACGGCTCAGTCGACGCGACCCCGCTCTTCGTGATGCTGCTCGGCGAGCTGCGCCGCTGGGGCCTGGAACGCCGGATGGTCGACGAACTGCTGCCGCACGCGGACCGGGCGCTCGACTGGATCGTGAACCACGGGGACGCCGACGGCGACGGATTCGTGGAGTACTCCCGCTCGACCGACCTCGGCCTGGCCAATCAGGGCTGGAAGGACTCATGGGACGGCATCGCCTTCGCATCCGGCGAGATCGCCGAGCCGCCGATCGCGCTTTCCGAGGTGCAGGGCTACGTCTACGCGGCCTACTTGGCGAAGTCACACTTCTGCTCAGAACGCGAGGACGCCGACGGCGCGGCCTACTGGTCGGATCGAGCGCAGGTGCTTAAGGAGGAGTTCGATCGCGCGTTCTGGCTGCCTGACCGTGGCTACTTCGCGCTCGGGCTTGACGGCAGCAAGCGGCCGATCGACTCGCTCGCCTCGAACATGGGCCACTGCCTTTGGACCGGAATCGTCGACGCGGGCAAGGCAGCCGCCGTAGCCAGGCAGCTGACCGGGCCGGATATGTTCTCGGGCTTCGGGATCAGGACGCTCGCCACGTCAAGCGCCGCCTACAACCCGATGAGCTACCACAACGGCTCCGTCTGGCCGCACGACAATTCGATCTGCGCCGCCGGGCTGATGCGGTACGGGTTCGTCCGCGAGGCCCAGCAGGTGGCGATGGGCATCCTGGAGGCGGCCGAGTGGTTCGGCGGCAGACTGCCCGAGCTCTTCTGCGGCTTCGACCGGTCCGAGTTCGCTGAGCCGGTGCACTACCCGACCTCCTGCTCGCCGCAGGCCTGGGCGTCGGCGGCGCCGTTCCACCTGCTGCGCACGCTGCTGCGGTTCGACCCGTCTGTGCCGGCCGGCAAGCTGTGGTGCGACCCCGCGGTGCCGACCAGGTTCCTGCCGCTGCGCATCGAGTCGCTGCACGTGGCAGGCGCGCGGGTATCGCTCGATGTGAGCGAGGACAGCTGGTCGATGGATGGGCTCGGTGAGCTCCTTGAGCTGGTCAGGTCGGGCCGCGATCCACTCACGGCCATCAGCCACTGACAGCGCGGCCTTGGCTGGCTACCAGCCCCGTCCCGCATAGTGCTGTTCGGGCGGCAGGGTATCGAGGTTGATGCCGACCATCGCCTCGCCGAGGCCGCGTGACACCTTCGCGACCAGGTCAGCGTCGTCGTAGAAGGTGGCGGCCTTGACGATGGCGGCAGCCCGTGCCGCCGGGTTCCCCGACTTGAATATGCCCGATCCGACGAACACGCCGTCGGCGCCGAGCTGCATCATCATCGCCACGTCTGCCGGGGTGGCCAGGCCACCGGCGGTGAACAGCACGACAGGAAGCCGGCCGGCCGCCGCCACCTCGGCGACCAGCTCGTAGGGCGCCTGCAGGTCCTTCGCGGCCGCGTAGAGCTCCTGCGCGGACATCGAGGACAGCCTGCGGATTTCGGCGGTGATGGCCCGCATGTGCCTGGTGGCCTCGACGACGTTCCCGGTGCCGGCCTCGCCCTTGGACCTGATCATCGCGGCCCCCTCGGCGATCCGGCGCAGCGCTTCGCCCAGGTTGGTGGCACCGCAGACGAACGGCACGGTGAACGCCCACTTGTCGACGTGGTGTGCCTCATCGGCCGGCGTGAGCACCTCGGACTCGTCGATGTAGTCGACGCCGATCGCCTGGAGCACCTGCGCCTCCACGAAGTGACCGATCCGGCATTTGGCCATCACCGGGATGGAGACAGCGGCGATGATCGCGTCGATCATGTCAGGGTCGCTCATCCTGGCCACGCCGCCCTGTGCCCTGATGTCGGCGGGCACCCGCTCAAGCGCCATCACCGCCACCGCACCGGCGTCCTCGGCGATCTTGGCATGCTCCGCGGTGACCACGTCCATGATCACGCCGCCCTTGAGCATATCGGCCATGCCACGCTTGACCCGCTGCGTGCCGGTCACCGGGGCGCTGCCATCGCTCTGAGCCGCCCTCGCGTCGGCCGGGCGGCCGACCGCCAACTCGCCGCTGATCTCGGGACTGTCGGTGGAGCTTGGGACTGCCACGGCGAACCTCGCTTTGTAGCTGCACTCTCTGCTTCCCATGTTAGGCGGTGCCCGGCAGCGCGCTCACGGGCAGTCGGGCATGAAACCGGCTAGCCGGGCTAGGTCCGGCGAAGCCGGAAGATCGGGTCAAGTTCGCTGATGTTGGGGTGGTGCCTGGGTCATCGTTGCCGCGGACGGCCTCGCCGCCCTTTGATGAGCCGACGGTAGATGTTCTCGTAATCCATCACCATCCGGGCTGCGCCGAAGTGCCTCTCGACGTGGGCACGGCAGCGGCGCGGGTCAAGCTGGGCTGCCTGACCGATCGCGGCGATTAGGTCAGCTGGCGACTCGCAGAGTACGCCGCTCTCACCGTTCACGACCAGCTCCGGTACTGCCCCTGCGGATAGCGCCACTACCGGAGTGCCGCACGCCATCGCTTCCACCAGCACCAGACCAAACGGCTCTTCCCAGCAGGCAGGGAACAGCAGGCAGGCAGCCCTCCCCAGTAGCTCGACCTTGCTGTCGAACCCTTGCTCGCCGACCCACACTACGTTCCGTCCGAGGCGAGGCCGGATCTCCGAATCGAAGTATGCGCGCTCTTCTGGGATGGTCCCTGCGCCGGCGATTACGAGCCGGCGACCGGCCGCCATGGCCGCGTCGATCGCAATGTGAGTCCCTTTGTGCGGACTGATCCTGCCCAGATACAGAACCATTTCTCCGCGCTGGCCACCGAGCGGATAGCGACGCAGATCGATACCGTTGTGCACGACCGCCGCCCAGCCAGCATGGGGGGCGGCCGCAGCTTGAGAGCGCGAGACCGCCACCAAGCAAGCCCGCATTGCCATGGCATCAAGCCTGGCGTTCGTCGCATCGGGACCCCTGACCGCGCCGTGCACGGTGACGACCACCGGTATCGCCGGGGAGATGGCCGGCAGTTCGGTGGTGTGCACGTGAACGACGTCGGGGCCGACTTCCTCGATCGCGGCGGCGGCCAGCTGCGCGTGGCTGAGTTCGGTCTGGGCAGCTGATTCACCTCCCTCTGGCTGCGCCTCAGGGAATGTCGCGATGAATTGCGCCCGAGTTCGCCGGGGCCCGGCACCGATGACCGTGACATCGTGATCACGATCGGCCAGGCCCTCAGCCAGCAGGTAGCAGATCAGCTCCGTGCCCCCATAGCCCTGCGGCGGGATCTCGTAGTACGGCGGGGCGACGATCGCGATGCGCATAGCCTTTGTCATATCGTGAGCTGGTGCCCCCACGCATCCGTCCGGTGCGTCGCGGCGAGCTCGATGACTTCGCAGCCGTGCTAGAGATCGCCGCTGGTCGGCACCCTGGCCACGGGGACGGCTGCGCGGGTGTCCAGCTTGACCGGACGCTGGCGGCCTTCGACGGCGAGCGTCTTGTGGGTGGCACCGCTTCGGAGATCCGAGAGATCACGGTCCCCGGCGGCGCAGCCCTGCCGGCCGCGAAGATCACCCTGACTGGGCTGCTGCCCGGCTATCGCGGGACGGGCATGGGCAGCGAGCTTATGCGGCGCCAGTTGTCTGACCTGCACTCGCGGGGGGAACCGCTGGCAATCCTGACGACAGCACAATCAGGCGTGCCCAGTCGGCACGGCTTCGGCATAGCGACTGCGGCGATGGCCGCGCAATTCACCCCCCGGCCGCCGCGAGGCCAGCCGCAGGAATCGGACCGTAGAATCCGCATGATCGGCGGGCACGAAGCGAGGCGGCTGCTTCCGGCGATATTCGACGCCCACCGCCGCCTACAACCGGGCCAGGTCAGCCGTCCGCAAGGCTTCTGGGCCTCCTGGTTCGTCGACGAGCCGCTGCTGCGGACAGCCGAAGGCGAGCGTTTCATCGTCCTGGCCGAGCAGGATGACAGAACGCCTGATGGATACCTGACCTACCGGCTCCGCCCTGGCTCTCTCCGCGAGCAGCCGGTGCGCGAGCTTGCCATCGAGGACCTGATCACGGTGACCGACCCGGCTCGGCGCGCCCTGTGGGGTTTCTGCGGCGGCTTCGACCAGGCGGCCCAGGTGAGCGCGTGGAACCTGCCCGCCGATGAGCCACTGGCGTGGATCGTCCCTGAACCGCGAACGCTCAGCATCACAGGCTTGCGCCCGTTCCTGAGGCTGCGGCTGCTTGACGTCGCGGCGGCCCTCGCAGCCCGGTGTTACGCGGTTCACGGGAGGATCGTGCTTGAGGTGGCCGATCCGGTCCTCGCGGAGAGCTGCCAGCGGTACCTGCTGCAGGGTGGGCCCGACGGCGCAGCGTGTGTCACGACGACAGATGCCGCTGAGGTGGCCCTGTCCGCAGGCGACCTCGCGGCAGCCTACCTGGGCCAGACCGCGCTGACCAGCCTGGCCCGGGCGGGCAGGGCTGCCGAGCTCGTCCCAGGCGCCCTTTGCCGCGCCGACACAATGTTCACCTGGCATCCCGCACCCTGGACGGTGACGGACTGGTGATCACCTGTCGCGGGTTCCGCCGAGCCAGGACAACGGCCCGACCGTCGTGGTGATCCAGTCGAGCATCCGCACGGCTGGGCCGGCCAGCAGGTTCCAGCGGCGGAGCAGCGCGAGCCCGACGGCTATGACCCCGGCTAGCGCGGTCAGCAGGACCGTGTTCCCGATCAGCCCCCCGATAGATTGAAAACCGACTTCGATTAGCGCGTACACCAGCAGTGCCGTTATGACCGCCATTACGCCAAGGGTCGCCGTGCCGCGGCCCAGCCGAGCAGCCAGGCGCTCGGCGTCAAACTCGCGCTCCCTGTCGCGCAGTGACTTGTTCTCCATTGCCAGGTGCTCAAGCAGCGGAAGTCCGGTACCGATCGCTCCCCGGTCGTCGTCTGAGCGCCTGGGCCAGTCCAGGGTGGCAAGCCGCTGCAGGCCGATCGGAAACTGGCGCTCTGCCTGGACCACCGCGTGCGTCACCCTCGCCAGCCACGCAACGCCCTTGCGGTTCGCCTGGTAGCGCCGGAACGACAACCTGAGCACACTCATCGCGGTGCCCAGGTTGTCGGCGACGCGCTCCGCCAGCGCCGCCTCGCCGACAGCGAGCTTGTTCAGCAACACGACCAAGCCGCGGGCGGCGTCAGCGGTAGCCTCGACAGACAGCCAGGCGTCCGCTGACTCGTCGGCAAGCCCGTCCAGGTATCCGCAGACCAGCTCAGCGAGATCACGGACGGCCGCTGAATCGTCCGCAAGCAACCCGGCCTGATCGAGGACGGCGATCGCGTCCAGGATCCGGATCACTGGCGCAATGGAGCCGAGATCGGCCTGCTCTGCCAGCGCGGCGGCCGCCGCGGCCAGGAATCCCTGGTCCGTCTTCCTTGTTGCGAGCGCTGTCACTGCCCGGATCTGCAGAGCCACGTCGAATCTGCGCCGCCGCGGATCGCGCGACATCCATGCGTAGAGGCGGGCGCTGAGCGGCTCTGCGCCGGACAGGAACGCCAGGCTCTGAGCGTGGGCGATGCTGGAAGAGAGATCCTCCCTGTGCGTGGCGTCGGTCAGCCGCTCGCGCAGCAGCGGCTTCAGTATGCCGAGTTCGTCAGGCCCGACCGCGATCTCCGTGCGATTGGCTGGATCACTCCAGAGCAGGCTAAGGGCGACCACGATGTTACGGAGTTCGAAAGCGTAGTCCACGGAGTCCCAGCCGCGGACCGCGCGCAGCTCGCCGTAAAGGCGATTGGCCAGCCGACGCTCGGTGCACTTGCCGATCAGCGCCACCACCTTATTCGCGGACGGGCCGTACATATGGTCGTCGGCAAGCAGCGTGCCACCCTCGGCCAGGAATTGCCGCACCTCTTGCCGGGCACTGATCGACTCCAGCTCGTTATGCGGTACGACTGCCATGTCTACAGTGCTCAGTAGCCACCGCTCCGCGGGTCCGATCCCCGCGCCGCCCTGACCGGGCAGTCGGCGAACCGACGCGCCACCGTCCATAGACAGCCAGCGGACCTGCAGCGCTCCCTCCGTCCCGGCCTTCTCCTGCCACACCAGGCGTCTCGGGCGGCCGAGGCACGCGAACCTGATGGCATTGGCGAGCAATTCGACCTGGTATTGCCAGTCCAGCGGCATCGTCGCGACCACGACTCGTTCAGGTACGTGATCATAAGTTCTGACGAGCAGGATCTCGTCGCCGTAGGCGACGACCGGCAGGAGTTTCTCCGGCAACGACGACGCCGACAACGCCTTGTAGAACAGTGACGGCGGCCCGGGCGCGGTGCGCCCGTCACGAAATTGGCCAAGCGTGACCTGTGCGGGATAATTGAGCAGCAGGTCACCGGGAGCACGCGCCTCAGCCTGGCCGGCCCCCCTGGCTGACTTCCGGTCAGCAAGACCAGGGCACAGGTCGCCGGGAAGCACGCCGGCCAGAGAATCCACCAGCTGGTGCAGTACGACGAGGCCGCCGCCACTCGCGAGATAGCCATGCAGTTGATCTTTATGCTGCTCCAGCGTATGCTCGACGCGCTCAGAAATCAGTGCGTTGGAAGCGACCACCAAGCAGTTGTGCTCCTCGGGGTCGATGCGATGGAGCAGATCTCCGACCGTGTCGTCGGTGAATGTCTGCGACATAAAGGCTGAACCGTCGGCGGAAAGCAGCGTGCAGCAGCGTTCAAAGCAGTCAGCCACGTCGGCATCGGTCTGGCGCACTAGCTCAGTGCCGTCCTGGATTACCGCGATCCGCAGCACGTCGTTCTCCTTCGCGTGGCACGGGGGCAGCGCACGCTTCCCTTCATCATGATTGTTTGGACTATATGTCGCATGACTCGTGCGTTGTGTTGTCGCCGCACCTGGACGACGCCGTGCTCAGCGCATGGCATGTGCTGTCCGCGCAGCGTGAGGTAGCGGTCGTCACGGTGTTCGCCGGTATCCCCGAGCCCGGCTTCGTGACCGATCTTGACCGAGCCCATGGAGCCGACGAGTCCGCCGCCTGGGTACGCCGCCGCCGCCGCGACGACCGAGCCGCGCTCGCGCTGGCCGGACGGACGCCGGTACACCTCGATCTGCTCGATGTTCAGTTCGCCGCGTTCCGGACTCCCGGGATCCGCGAGCGAATCGCCACGAGCCCGGAGCATTTCGTAGCGCACCTGGCCGGGCAGCCAGTCATCGGCAGGAATCCTGACGAGCTGACGGCCGTGGTCAGGTCGCGGATTCCCACGGCGCCGATCGTGTATGGCCCGGCGGGGATTGGCGGCCACCCCGACCACCGCGATCTTGCCCAGACCACGGCCAGGCTCGCGACACCTGAACTTGAGGTGCGGTTCTACGCGGACAGCCCGTATTACCTGGCGTGCGGCCTGCCGAGCTGGCTGACCGGGACGCCGAACCCAGCAGCCGACGCGCGCACTGAGGAAGCACTGGCCAGGCTGGACCTGCGGGGCAAGTCCCTGATCAGGCACGTGCGGGAACTCGACGAGCCCGCGTTTCAGCGAAAGCTGGCCGCGATACAACGCTACGAGACTGAGATTCTCGCAATCTGGGCGGACGTGACGCGGGGACCGCTCGGGCGAGAGTCGCTGCGATATGAGGCTTACTGGACGGTCAGCGATGTCCGCCGCTGACCGGCCGGAGATCGTGATGACTCACGACTACCCCCCAGTGACCGGAGGCGGCCTCGCGATCGGCGTCAGGGAGCTCGCTGGCTTACTGTGCGCTCGCCACAACGTGCAGGTTCTCTCGTCCCGGCTGGCCGATCACGCCGCTGACGACAGGCAGCGCGCGCTGTCCGACAGCGCAGGGGTCCGGTACTCCCGCGCGACAGTGCTGCGGGCCGCCCACGCCATACATCGGGCAGATGTGGTCATTGCGCACTTCACGTTCTCATTCCGCCGCCTGGCCATCCTGTCGCTCGTACTCGGCCCGCTGCTGAGAAAACCCACGGTATGTGTCATCCACACCGCCCCCGATCACTGCGACTACAACTGGCTTGGACAGATCCCGGCGTGGGCGCGCCATGCGGTCTTCGCGCTGACCAGGCGAGCGCTGCGAGAATGTGCCGCAGTGGTAGCCCTCGGTCCTGCCCACTCGGCAGCGATCATCGCCGTTGGATTCAGCGTTACGCATATCGCGCCACTTCCGGTTTCTCCTACGGCTCAGTACCGCGACGCATTCCTCCATCACGCCGTCACCACTAACCCGATGCGCATCATCGGGTTCGCCGGCGAGCTGTCGCCACTGAAGGGCGCTGATGCACTGCCCGCTCTCCTCCGTGCGCTCACGCCGCAGTACGAGTTCCGGATCGCCGGCGCCGGGCCGTTCGCCGACGCACTTGCCTGCTGCGTGGCGGAACTGTCACCAACGCAGCGTGGTCGGGTGGTGCTTGCCGGGCCGATTGCCCCGTCCAGAATGGCCGGGTTCTATCACGACGTGGACTACCTTGTCGTTCTCTCCAGGACCGAGGCGTCTTCTCGGGTAACTCTTGAGGCGATGCTGGCAGGAGTCATCGTGCTGGCATCCTCCACATGCGGCAGCATTGACCTCATCTCGGATGGCACGACGGGAATTCTCATTCGCCCTGGCGATCCGGCGTCTGTCGGCGCGACGCTCGCCGCGCTCGCCGCGGATCTGGGCCGCGCTCAGGCAATTAGGGAACGCGCTGCCAGGTTCGCAGCTCAGCTGGCAGTCGATAGCCGCTCGAGATGGCGAGGGCTGCTTAGCCAGGTTCTCCAGCCGTAGGCCGTTCAGGAAGGTCGCGGGGCCCGTGTCAACCGGACAGGTGCGGCATATCGGTCCCTTGATCATCCATTCCGGCCGGCGCCAGCGTGTCGTCGATCTCGAAGAACTCAGGCATCGGGGCACCGCCGGCCAGCCGCAGTACCCTCGCCAGCCAGCGCCGACGCGCCGCTACGGTGGCTGCCACCGCGCTGTTGTAGAACTTGCGGGCCAGGAAGACCTGATGTGCGGTGGACTCGAGCTCGGCAAGCAGCTCATCCGCGCCCTCGCGGCCAAGCAAGGACGCGCCGACTTCAGGCTGGCTGAACACCGCCCGCAGGGCCCGGGTCAGGTCGCTCTCGGCGAGTTCCCGGCCGGCCGACGCGGACCTGGCGTCGTGCGCCAGATCGGCGAGCAGCAGGCTCGCGGCCGGGTCAAGCAAGCCGGACGAAGCCAGCTCGAGCGCGACCGAGCTGCGCCGGACCAGCGCCGCGTCGAGCGAGGCGCGAGCCGCCTCCAGCCGGGCATGCATCCGGTCAAGCCGACCTGCCCGCCAGGAGATGTAGACGCTTATCACCGCGATCACGGCGATGGTCGTCAGCAGGGCCGGAGTGCTCATAACGCGATGGCCGCCGCGGTCGGCAGGACTGCCTCGTAGACCTTGACCACGTCACGGACGATCGTCTGCCAGTCGTAGTCGCGGACGGCCGCGCAGGCGGCGGCCGACAGCTCGGCCCGCCGTGCCGGATCGTCGAGCAGTCGGCCGATCGCGGCGGCCAGGTCATCGGCGTTGCCGTTCTCGAACAGCTCGCCGGCCCGGCCGCCGCGCAGCACCCGGCGGAAGGCGTCCAGATCGCTGGCCACGATCGGGGCGCCGGCCGCCATCGCCTCGGCCAGCACAACGCCGAAGCTCTCACCACCGGTATTGGGCGCGCAGAACACGTCCACCGAGTGATACACCTGCACCTTCACGGGCTCGCTCACCTGGCCGAGCAGCACGACCCGGTCCCTTAGCTCGGCCGGGACCTTAGCCGTGACCTCCTCGGCGTCACCGGGACCCGCGATCAGCAGCCGCAAGCCCGGCCGCTGCCTGCCGATCACCTCGAAGGCACGCAGCAGCACGGATAGTCCCTTCCTCGGCTCGTCCATCCGGCCGAGGAAGCCGATCGCGCCACCCTCGCCAGGCCACCCGGGCAGCGGCTCGGCCTTGGCGAACCGGCTGACGTTGACCCCGTTCGGGATCAGCACGGCGTCGCCGCCGAGGTGCTCGACCAGGGTGGTCCGCGCTGCCTCGGAGACCGCGATCCGGCCGCTGATCTTCTCCAGCGCGGATCGCAGTATCGGCTCGGCGACATGCAGCGCGCGCGAGCGCGGGTTCGCCCCGTGCATGGTCGCCACGATCGGCCCGTCGGCGACCCAGCAGGCAAGCAGCGACAAGCTCGGAGCGGCAGGCTCATGCACGTGCAAGACGTCGAAGTTGCCGTCCCGCACCCATTTGCGCACCCGGTTCGCCGACAGCGGCCCGAACGCGAGCCTGGCCACCGACCCGTTGTAGGGAAAGGCGACCGCCCGCCCGGCCGGCACGACGTAGTCAGGCAGCGCGTCATCATCATCGGCCGGCGAGATCACCGAGACTTCGTGGCCGAGGTCGATCAGGGCCTCAGCCAGATCCCTGATGTGCTCCTGGACGCCGCCGGGCACGTCCCAGGAGTACGGGCAGACCAGTCCGATTCTCATGGCTCGGCCGCCGAGCTGTCCGCGGAACCATCGCCATCGCCATCGCCCGACCCGGCATCGGTCCCGGCCGCGGCAGGGTCCGCAAGCCCCTTACCTGCGCCTGAGCCTGAGCCTGCGCCTGAGCCATCGCCGGCATCGGCAGCGGCACTGTGCCCGAGCCCGTTCCCCGCCCCATTCGCGTCCTGCGCCCTGCCCTGCGGCTGGGAACCGGCTCCGATCCGGTCATCGGCCAGAACTCCGTGACCGTTGCCGGCCGCCGCCCGCTGGCTGGCCCTGGCCCTGGCCGCGGCCAGCCGTTCAGGGTCGAGGTCGGCGACGAAGACCCGCTGCAACATGTGCCAGTCCTGCGGGTGCTCCCTGATTCCCTGCTCGAAGACGCGCGCGATCTGCTGCGTCATGGCCGCGACCTTCTGCCGCCGGTCCCCCTCGGCCGGCACCGGAATCTCCTGATGGATGTGCACGCCCCAGCAACCATCTTCGAACCAGATGATGGCGGGCATCAGAGCGGCGCCCGTCTGCACGGCCAGCGCCGCTGATCCGCTCATCATCAGAGCCTTCTCCCCGAAGAAATCCACCTCGATGCCACTGCCGGTGACATCGCGATCCGTGGGCAGCACCACGAGCCGGCCCGCCCGCAGCCGCTGGGCCAGGACGCCGAACGGACTTGGCCCTCCGGTGGCCGGGAGCACTTCCATGCCGAGTCCCTCGCGGAATGACAGGAACCTCCGGTAGACCGACTCGGGCTCAAGCCGCTCCATCACCGTCGTGAAAGAGCCTGCCCCACGGCCAATGATCCATGCGCCGGCCTGATCCCAGTTGCCCATGTGCGGCAGCGGGATCACCACTCCGCGCCCGGCGGCCAGGTTCGCCAGGATGTCCTCGACGTGACCGACCTCCACCATGTCACCGACCAGCCGCTCCTTCGGCATCACGGGGAGCCTGAAGATCTCCAGCCAGTACCGCGCATATGACCACATCGCCTCGCGCGACAGCGCACGCAACTCGGCGCCGGTCGCGGCAGGTCCGATCACCCGGCGCAAATTGCCTTCGAGCACCCGCACTCCGGGCCCCTGCCGCCGCCAGGCGATCTCGGCGACGAACCGGAAAGCGGCCGCGGTCCACGACTCGGGCAGCCGGCACACTGCCGACCAGCCGAGGGCGTAACCGACGCCCACCAGCCGGGTCTTCAGTCCGGACACCATGACCTCCGAGTGCGGCCGCGCGCCCGCGCTAAGCGACCGCGCCGCCGGAATGTGCGGCTCCGGCACCGGTGCTTCCGGCGCCGGCTCCCGGACCTGACCCGGCCGGTCCGGTGGCCTTCTCGGCCGCGGCCCGGCGCACCGCGAGCACCCGCTGGCCGAACGTGAACGCGCTCAGCACAGCGAGGATCCAGAGTCCAGCAGAAAGGACATACGGTACGCCAAGTCCCGAGAGCCCGATGGCAACAAGCCCGATAATCAGGCGCTCGGCCCGTTCGGCGATGCCGACATCGCAGCGCAATCCCAGGCCCTCAGCGCGCGCCTTCGCATAAGACACCAACCCCCCGGCCACCAGGCAGAACAGGGCCACCGCAGCGAGTACCCGCTGTCCATTGTTCGCCAGCCAGATGGCAATACCGCTGAAGACCGCGGCATCGCCCACCCGGTCCAACGTGGAGTCAAGGAAGGCGCCGAAGCCGCCGGCGCTGCCCTTGATCCGGGCGAGCGCCCCATCCAGCATGTCGGCAAGCACGAATCCGGTGCACACCATCGTGCCGACGAACAGGTGCCCGGTCGGGAACAGCGCCAGCGCTCCGGCCGTCATTCCGGTGGCCCCGATGACGGTCAGCATGTTCGGGGTCAGCCGAGTACGCGCCAGCGCCTCGCCCACCGGCGTGAGCAGGCGGGCCAGTCCAGGTCTCAGCCCCTTGAGCATGTCCGTTTGATCTTACTGGCGGTAGATGAATCCGCTTCAGCGACGGGCCGAACCCCGGTCGCGGACCACAACAGTCACGCGGATTGCGGCTGGGGACTTGTGGTAGCGAACCAGCGGGTAAAGGCTGGCTGAAGCAGAGCCAACATGAAACCAAGGAGGCGGTGGTATGGCGGAGAAGGCAACATCGGGCGCCGCGGGCAGGGCACCAGCGGTCGGCCAGCCCGAGAACGTGCGCAACGTTGTGCTGGTCGGCCACTCCGGAGCGGGAAAGACGACGCTGGTCGAGGCGCTGCTCGCCGCCACCGGAACGATTCAGCGAGTCGGCCGGGTTGAAGATGGCAGCACGGTGAGCGACTTCGACGATGTCGAGATCAGGCAGCAGCGTTCGGTCAACCTGACCCTGGCGCCCGTGGTGCATGCCGACGTGAAGGTCAACCTGCTGGACACACCCGGATACGCCGATTTCACCGGCGACCTTCGCGCCGGGCTGCGCGCCGCCGACGCGGCGCTGTTCACTGTCTCGGCAGCGGAAGGCATCGACGGCCTGACGACGATGCTGTGGGACGAGTGCGCCTCGGTTGGCACCCCGCGGGCGGTAGTGATCACCAAGCTTGACCACCAGCGCGGCAACTTCGCCGAGGCACTAGCCGCCTGCCGCGCAACCTTCGGCGAGTCGGTAGCGCCACTGTACCTGCCGGTCGGCGAGGGGCCAGGAGCCGTCCGCGGCCTGATCGGCCTGCTGTCCGAGCGCTTCTACGACTACTCGGGCGGGCACCGGACCGAACGTGAACCCGACCCGGCCGACACCGACCGGCTGGCCGAGTTCCGAGGGTCGCTGATCGAGTCGATCATTCAGGAGAGCGAAGACGAGAGCCTGATGGACAGGTATCTGTCCGACGAGCACATCGACCCGAAGATCCTGATCGAGGATCTGGAGAAGGCGGTGGCGCGCGGCACCTTCTATCCGGTGATACCGGCCGCGGCACCGCTCGGCATCGGCCTCGCCGAACTGCTCGAGCTGATGACGCAGGCGTTCCCGTCACCGCAGGAGCATCCGATCCCGGCCGTCACCACGCCGGACGGCAAGCCGGTCAGCGGCATCTCCTGCAACCCGGCCGGGCCACTGCTCGCCGAGGTGGTCAAGACCACCTCGGATCCTTACGTCGGCCGGATCAGCCTGGTCCGGGTCTTCTCGGGAACGCTGCGCCCTGACGCGGTCGTGCACGTATCCGGGCACGGCCGGGCGGCCAGCGGGCACGCCGACCATGACGAGGACGAGCGGATCGGCGCGCTGACCTCACCGCTTGGCAAGCTTCAGCGCAGCGTCGCTGCCTGCGTGGCCGGCGACATCTGCGCGGTGGCGAAGCTGACCAGCGCCGAGACCGGCGACACGCTCTCAGACAAGGACCGGCCGCTGCTGGTGGAGTCCTGGGCGATGCCCGAGCCGTTGCTGCCGGTCGCGATCGCGGCCAAGTCGAAGGCCGACGAGGACAAGATGTCCCAGGCCCTCGCCAGGCTGGTGGCCGAGGATTCCACGCTGCGACTGGAGATGAACGCCGAGACCCACCAACTCGTGCTCTGGTGCATGGGCGAGGCGCATTCCGACCTGCTGCTCGACCGGATCTCCAGCCGGTACGGCGTCGCCGTCGAACCCGTCGAGCTGCGAGTGCCGCTGCGCGAGACGGTAGCCGCCAAGGCTCAGGGCCTCGGTCGCAACGTCAAACAGTCTGGCGGCCACGGTGAGTTCGGGATCTGCCATATCGAGGTTGAGCCACTCCCCTCCGGTGGCGGCTTTGAGTTCGTCGACAAGATCGTCGGCGGGGTGGTACCCAGGCAGTTCATCCCATCGGTGGAAAAGGGCCTCCGCTCCCAGATGGAGCAGGGGGTGCTGGCTGGCTACCCGATGGTGGATATCCGGGTCACCCTGTACGACGGCAAGGCGCACTCGGTGGACTCCTCCGACATGGCGTTCCAGAAGGCAGGCCGGGCCGCACTGCGCGACGCGGCGGCGAAGGCCAACCCGCAGCTGCTTGAGCCGGTTGACGAGGTGTCCGTGCTGATCGGCGATGACTACGTCGGTGCTGTCATGTCCGACCTGTCATCCCGTCGCGGCCGGGTGCTCGGCACCGAGCCAGTTCCCGGAGGCCGGACGCTGGTCAAGGCGGAGATCCCCGAGCTCGAGCTAACCAGGTACGCGATCGACCTGCGATCCATCTCGCACGGCACCGGCTCGTTCTCGCGCTCGTACCTGCGCTACGAGCCGCTGCCCTCGCACCTGACCGAGAAAGTAGCGGCCGCCTCTAAGCCCGGCTAAGCGCCGGGAAACGAGCGGTTTGAGTGGCTGTGGCCGCCCGGTCGCGGCGCCGGCTGCTGCGCAAGGCCTAGCGCCGCGACCGGAGCGACCACAGCGAATGAAGCTCGTGCCCAGCGGTGCGCCGGGCTTCATCGCCGCTCACGGCTCCCGTGGTAACGCGGCCAGGCAGCCCTGGGCGTAGCTATCGCCGGCCTCGGCGCGCCGCCGGAGCTCGTCGATCTCGCCGTGCCTGGCTAGCCAGCGCGCCAGCTGGCCACGGGCGAGGCCCTCTCCCGCGTCGGCGGATATCCGGATCGCCGTGATATCGCCCTGCCTGGCCTGGCGGCGCGACCAGCTCGCGGGTGTGGGCAGCTCCATTCTCGCCCCTGATCTGTGCCGCCGGAATCCATGTGTCAGCCAGGCTTGACTGCCTCGATCAGGAACCGGCGCGTGGTCGCCAGGAAGGGTCCGTACCGCTGAATCCGGTCGTGCAGCGCTGCGAGCTCGGCGCGGTAGCGGTCAACGCTGAAGCCCGGCACGATCCAGATCACCTTCCGCAGGAAGTAGACAACCGCGCCGACGTCGTAGAACTCGGCCCGCAGCGGCTCCGAGCGCAGATCAGTCACCCGCAGGCCCGCGGCCTGCGCCGCGGCGCTGGCAAGCTCGGGTTCGCGGCCTGATTCGCCAGGGGGCTGCGGGCCGATGAAGAAGTCGGTGAGCTCGCCGACGCTCTCCGGGCCTACCTGCTGCGAGAAATACGTCCCACCTGGCCGCAGCACGCGGGCGACCTCCTCCCACCGGACGTCCACCGGATGGCGGCAGACCACCAGGTCGAATGCATTCGCAACAAACGGCAGCGGCTCAGCGTCGTCGTGCGCGACCACCGCGATGCCACGCGGACGCAGACTTTGCGCCGCGCGGGCGACGTTCGGCGGCCACGACTCGGTCGCCACCGTCCGGGCGGGCAGCCTGGCGACCCCGGCCAGGACCTCCCCGCCGCCGGTCTGGATGTCAAGCGCGGCGGAAGCGACCGCCATCCGCTCTCCCATCATCCGCGCATAGCCCCAGGAGGGACGCTCCTCGCTGGCCCGGCCGTCCAGCCAGGAGAAGTCCCAGCCCTGCACCGACGCGGCTTGCGCCTCAGCGACCAGGTCGTCAAATGCCCGGGTCATCGGTGATCGCTCCAGCTAATCCAGTGGGTCCGCCCTAGTCCAGTGGGTCCGCCACGGCCGGTTGGCGGATTGCTCAGTCCGGTGGCGGCCAGGCGGCGGCGACCATCTCGCGGGTGTCGGCGAGGAGCTGGGGCAGCACCCTGGTCTGACCGATGACCGGCATGAAGTTGGCGTCGCCGCCCCATCGGGGCACCACGTGCTGGTGCAGGTGCGCCGCGATGCCGGCCCCGGCCGCGCCGCCCACGTTCATCCCGATATTGAAGCCCTGTGCGCCGGAGGCGGTGCGCAGGGCGGTCATCGCTGCCTTGGTGAAGCTGGCCAGTTCCGCCGTCTCGGCCTGGTCGAGGTCGGTGTAGTCAGCGACGTGCCGGTACGGGCAGACCAGCAGGTGACCGCCGTTGTAGGGGTAGAGGTTCAGCACCGCGTAGACCAGCGCGCCGCGCGCGACGGTCAGGCCGTCCGCGTCCGGCAGCCCAGGCACCCGGCAGAACGGGCAGCCGTCGCCGGCCCCGGGTCCTGCTGGTTTGTTCTCGCCCTTGAGGTATGCCATCCGGTGCGGCATCCATAGCCGCTGGAAGCCATCCGGAGTACCCGTTCCGTTCGCCAGGGCCGGATCGTCGGGCGGGGTCGGCGCGGCCGCCGCAGCGGGGCCATCGGATGCGGGACGGTCCATGATTGCAGCATAGGGGTGGCTCCGCATGGCATGCGTGATCACGTCCGGCAGAGGATCTCACCGTGCGGAACGAGGAACCACGCATCCTGCGCCGATGCCCAGCTGCGCCATGCCTGGGCTAGCCGCTCCAGGTCTGCCCGGCTCGCCAGGCCATGACTGATCACCTGGTCAGCGAACCCGGATTCGGTCAGCCGCTCGGCCCACAGCCCGCCCCACCAGGACCGCTCGTCGGCAGTGCTGAAGCACCACAAGCTAGCCGACACCTCAATCTGAGCGAAACCGGCCGCCCTGGCCCAGTGCAGCATGCGTCGGCCCGCGTCGGGTTCACCTCCGAGCAGCCGGGCGGCCCGCTGGTACAGCGCTCGCCACTCCTGCAGGGCCGGATCATCGGGGAACCAGAACATGCCACCGTAGTCCCCATCCCTGGCGGCGACGATGCCTCCTGGACGGCAAACGCGGCGCATCTCGGCCAGTGCCGCGACCGGATCGGCAAGGTGCTGCATGACCTGATGCGCGTGTGCCACGTCGAACGTTCCGTCGCGAAAGCCCAGCCGGTACACATCGCCGACCTGCAAGCGCACGTTGCGCTGCTCCCGGCGGTCAGCCTCCGCCTGCGCGTCAGCCAGCACGTGCGCCGCCGCGTCGACCGCGACTACCTGGCCAGGGGCTACCAGGGCGGCGAGATCGGCGGTGATGGTGCCAGGTCCGCAGCCGACATCGAGCACCCGCGCCCCCGGTGCCAACCGCGGCAGCAGATAGCCTGCCGAGTTCTCCGCCGTCCGCCACCGGTGCGAGCGCAGCACGCTCTCGTGGTGGCCGTGCAGGTAGCCGGCGGAGGCAGCTTGCCGCGGCCGCATCAAACCTGGATGCGCTGCTCGACGGCGGCGACGATCTCGGCGATCGCGTCGTCCACGCCGATGCCGTTGCGCTGCTCGCCGTTGCGATAGCGGAACGAGACGGCTCCGGCAGCAACGTCGTCGTCGCCGGCCAGCAGCATGTAGGGCACCTTCTGCTGCTGAGCGGTCCTGATCTTCTTCTGCATCCGGTCCGCTCCGGTGTCCACCTGGACCCGGATGCCGCGCTCCCGCAGCCGGGCGGCGACATCCTCCAGGTAGGGCACGTGCGCCTCGGTGATCGGGATGCCGATCACCTGCACCGGCGCCAGCCACGGCGGGAACGCCCCGGCGTAGTGCTCGACCAGGATCCCGAAGAACCGCTCGATCGAGCCGAACAGAGCCCGGTGGATCATGTAAGGCCGCTGCCTGCTGCCGTCCGCTGCGGTGTATTCGATCCCAAACCTGCCTGGCTCCTGGAAGTCCACCTGGAGCGTCGACAGCTGCCAGCGGCGGCCGATCGCATCCTTGACGTGCACGTCGATCTTGGGCGCGTAGAACGCTCCCTCGCCCTTGGCGATCACGTAAGGCAGCCCGGAGACATCGAGCGCGTGCTTGAGCGCGGCCTCAGCCTTGTCCCATTCCGCGATCTCGCCGACGAATTTCTCCGGCCTGGTGGAAAGCTCAGCCTCGAACTCGGTCAGCCCGTAGTCGCGCAGCAGGCCGACCACGAACTCAAGCAAGCTGGCGAGCTCGCCCTCCAGCTGATCTGGCGTGCAGAAGATGTGGGAGTCGTCCTGGGTGAAGCCGCGTGCCCTGGTCAGGCCATGCACCACGCCGGACTTCTCGAACCGGTACACGGTGCCGAACTCGAACAGCCGCATCGGCAGCTCGCGGTACGAGCGGCCTCGGGACGCGAAGATCAGGATGTGCATCGGGCAGTTCATCGGCTTCGGGTAGTACGTGGCGGCCTCCATCTCCGTCGGCGGGTACATCCCGTCGGCGTACCAGTCGAGATGTCCGGAGGTCTCGAACAGGGCCGACTTGGTGATGTGCGGGGTGTTGACGAACTCATAGCCCGCCGCCTCGTGCCGACGCCGCGAGTAGTCCTCGAGGACCCGGCGGATGGTCCCGCCCTTGGGGTGGAACACCGGCAGCCCGCTGCCGATCTCGGTCGGGAACGAGAACAGGTCAAGCTCGGCCCCTAGCCTGCGGTGATCGCGTCGCTCGGCTTCGGCGAGCAGTTTGAGATAGTCCTCCTGCGCCTCGCGGGATGGCCACGCGGTGCCATAGATCCGCTGCAGCTGCGGGTTCTTCTCGCTGCCGCGCCAGTACGCGCCGCCGCTGCGCATCAGCTTGAACGCCGGGATCTGGCGGGTCGACGGCAGGTGCGGGCCGCGGCACAGGTCCTTCCAGCACACCCCGCCGGAGGCCGGGTCCAGGTTGTCGTAGATGGTCAGCTCGGCGCCGCCGACCTCGACCGACTCCTGCGCGTCGGTGCCGTCTCCGCTTTGGATCGCGCCCTCCAGGCCGATCAGTTCGAGCTTGTACGGCTCGGTCGCCAGCTCGGCTCGAGCCTGCTCGTCGGAAACCACCCGGCGGCTGAACCGCTGGCCCTGCTTGACGATCTGACGCATCTTCTGCTCGATCGCCTTAAGATCTTCCGGGCTGAACGGCTCGCGCACGTCAAAGTCGTAGTAAAAGCCGTTCTCGACCGGCGGACCGATACCGAGTTTCGCGTCCGGATGCAGTTCCTGCACGGCTTGCGCGAGCACGTGCGCGGTGGAGTGCCGCATGATGGCCAGTCCGTCTGCTGATTCGCGATCGACCGACTCGACCGTGTCGCCGTCGGTGAGCTGATGGCTCAGATCACGCAGGGCTCCGTTGACCCGTGCCGCGATCACCTGACCGGCGGCGCCGCCCGCCGGGCCGGAGCCGGTGCTTGTGCCGTCAGTCAGGAGCACGTCGCCCGCCGTCGTGCCGGCTTCCACCACGTGCTCGCGTCCGGCGAGGGTGATGTGCAGCTTGTCGGCAGGCACGGCTGGCTCCTTGAGATCGTTGGGTGTCCCGAAACTCCGATGCTAGCCGGGCCTGGCTCCGGGTGCGCGTGAGTTATCGCCCGCTGCGGCGTCTGCGCCCGGTCGCCGCGCGTCCGACGTTCGTGCCTCCATCGGCCGCCGCCAGATCGCTTCGATTGCCCGGCCGCAAAAGCAGCGAATTGCCCGCGAATGTGCCTGCAAGCGATGCTATGTCGTTGGGTCGGCGTCGTTGGCTCGGCTTACGGGGCGGTCACCGTGACCAGTGTTCCGTAGGTGAGGTACGGCCAGACCTTCTTCGCCGGGCCATACGGCAGTTCGACGCAGCCAAGACTCTGCGGGGACCCGTATGAGTAGCGGGGGAAGTAATGCACGGCCTCGCCGTAGTGGAAGTAGGCAACCCACGCGACCGGGTCGGCGTACCTCGAGCCGTCGGGATTGGTTCCCTTCATGATCTGGAACCGGTACCTCAAATACACCGGATCGGTGCGGGCCGCCGTTGGCCTGATCGGGATCCCGGTATTCGCCAGGTGCTTGAAGATGATCGCGCCGTTATGCCACACGGTCAGGGTCTCCGGCAACCGCTGGCTGGCCAGCGCGTAGGTGTACCCGTGCGTGTTCATCTGGCCCGCAGACAGCGCCCGGAACATGGCCCGCCAGACCGAAGATCCGATGATGCCGTCCAAGGTCAGGCCGTGGTCGGCCTCGAACGCCATCACCGCACCCGTCAGGACCTCGCTCGACTGGTCTGGCTTCCAGAGCCGCTTCAGCGCAGTCGGGTATCCCGGCTGCCAGGTGTACGTGCCTTGGGGCGGGCTGTAGGCCGCGCTGAGCTGCGCATTGGCGTCGGAGAGCGGTGCCGCCGTGCCGGTCAGTGGTGCCCAGGTCAGCGGCAGGTAGCCGAGTTGAGCCAGCAACTGCTCCATCCTGACCCCGCTGTACTTGCCGACCCGGAACTTGACGATGTCCGACACGGCGAGCAGGCCGCCTCCGGCCGACTGAATTCCGGCACTTCCGCCCGGGATCGCCACGGTGACCTTTGTCTTGGGCGAGAAACCTCGGACCGGGACGAAGACCGCGGTGCTACCCGAGTGCTGCCAGTTACCGTCGATCGCCGGGGTGAGAGTCGGCATCACAGAAGTGGCGCTCAGCGGCTCGGAGAACACGACCCGGATCTCTGCGGCGCCGTTCACCCCGGTGGCGCCGTTAGCCGGGCTGACCGACAGCACATGCTCTGGGCCTTTGGCCGCGGGCGGTCCGGCGGACCGATGTCCGTGCCCGTTGTTCCCCGCGGCCTGCGCTGGACTGGAATCTTTCAGGTAGTAGTACACACCGCCCGCCGCGAGGAGCACCGCGACGGCAGCCGCAATGCTGAGCGCCGAGATCAAGCCCTTTCGACGCGGCTTGTCGGCCGACCCGCCAGATCCGACTGGACCACCAGGTCCGCCGCCGCCCCACCCGCTCGGACCACCAGCCGATCCACCGGAGCCACCAGCCGATCCGGCAGAACCCCCAGTTGATCCGCTCCAACTAGCGGCGCCGTTAAGACCGCCAGTCGATCCACCCGGGCCGCTAGCTGATCCGCTCCAACTAGCGGAGCCGCCTGACGAGCCAAACCCGGCCGCGCCCATTGACGCGGTCAGGCTCGGCAGGCCGGCCGAGCCTGTCGTCCAGCCAGATCCCGACAAGCCCGTCGGCTGAACGGGACTCGGCAGATCTGCCGAGCCGGATGAACTAAATGCCGCAGTCGGCAACTCCGTGGCAGCCAATCCGGGGAACCCATCAGACCCGGAAGAACTGGGCGACCGGCCGGACCACGCTCCTCCGGCCACAGCCGGACTGGTCGGCGCGGCAGGCCAAGCCGGGTCGGAAGCACTGCCCGAACCCGACGGACTCGTCGGCGCCGCAGGCCACACCGGATCAGGAGCACTGCCCGAACCTGACGGACTCGTCGATCCCGACGGACTCCCAGACACAGGCCACAGCGGATCAGGGACACTGCCCGTGCCCGACGGGCTCACCGACGCAGGCCATGCAGGATCAGGGACACTGCCCGTGCCGGACGGGCTGAGCGATCCGGACGGGCTGAGCGATCCGGACGGGCTGAGCGATCCGGACGGGCTGAGCGATCCGGACGGGCTGAGCGATCCGGACGGGCTGAGCGATCCGGACGGGCTCAGCGGCGCGGCAGGCCAGACCGACCCTGGGACGCTGCCCTTGCCCAACCGGCTCAGCGGCCTGGTCGACTCGGCAGCCCCCGTGTCACCGACGTTGTCGTTGGCCGACTGAACCGGATCGACTGACCCTGACGGACCGACCGTCGGAGCTGACTCGGCCGGTATTACCTGGCCGACCTCGCCCGGCTGGCCGTACAGATGATCTACGAGAGACTCCGCCGGTCCGCTGGTGTTCTCTGCGGGCTGGCCCTGCTGGCCCGGCCGCTTGCTGTGTGCCCCGATCTGTACCACCTCTTCCTCGGCTGCGAGTCTAGATACCACACGACGCAATCGGCTCGCGGATCAGATGAAGATTCAGCAGAGAATGCGGAACAATCTAGTGCAGGCCGCACGACGCAGCCAGCGACGGAGCGGCCCGACAACTGGCGTCGAACCCGCCCGACCTTGCTGATTCTGGCGCCGTCGGTCGGGCGCCTGGTGTCGGACTAGTCCGGTCCTGAGGATCTTGACGCCGTCGGCTGGCGGCCTCCCGCAGCCGAAAATGGCATCAGTTGGTGACCGTCACCAGGCTGCCGTAGGTGAGATAGGGCCAAGCCCGCTGGGCGGCGTCGTAAGGAAGCTCGACGCAACCCAGGCTCTGCGGAGATCCGTACGACCCGCGGGGGAAGTAGTGCACCGCCTCGCCGCCGTCGAAGTACGACACGAACGACACGGGATCCGCGTAGTGGCTTCCGTCGGGGTTAGTGCCCTGCATGATCTGGTACCGGTACCGCAAGAACACCGGATAGGTTCCTGAAGCCGTGGGAGCGACCGGAATGCCGGTGTTGGCGAGGCTGCGGAACACTTTCTTCCCGTCGTGCCAGATGGTCAGGGTCTCCGGAGATCCCTTACTCGCTATCGCGTAGGTGTACCCGACCGTATTGCGCTGCCCGGCGTCAGCCGCGATGAACAGGGCGTGCCAGAACTTCCGGCTGGCTACTCCGTCGATGTTCAGTCTGTGCTGGGCCTGGAAGGCCATCACCGCTCCCCGGATCAGCGGGTTGGACGGCCCTGGCTGCCACAGGCTGCGCAGCAGCGACGGGTAGCCGGCGCTCCAGCTGAACGATCCCGGCGGCGGGCTGTACGCCATTATCTGCTGCCCGGCCAGAGCGCTGCCTGACGCGTCTCCGACGAGACGGCCGCCAGCCGTCGACTGCCACGACATCGGCAGGTAGCCGAGCTGACTGAGCAGCTCAGCGAGCCTGAGCTGCGAATAGGCAGCCGTCTTGAAATGAACGGTGACCGGCTTAGCTAGCAGGCCGCCGGCCGCGGACTTGACCCCGGCCGAACCGGCCGGAATCCGGAGCGTGAAGCTGGTCGACGGGGCCATCGGAATGGCCGGAGTGAAGGTGAAGCTGTTGCCGGAGAGCTGCCACTGCCCCGGGACGCCAGGCATAAGCACCGGCGATGCGCCGTGAGCGGCCAGCGGTGCGGAGAACACGACCTGCAGCGGATTGACCCCGCTCACGTCGACCGAGCCACCGGACGGAGTCACCGAGACAACGCGCAGCTCAGTCGATGTCGCCGGGCCGGGCTCGGTGTGGCTGGATCCGCCTCGTCCGGCCGCGACATGCGCCATGTTGTATCCCTGGGCGTTCGACTGGCCAGATGCGCCAGACGGGGAGGTCGATACCAGAGCCAGCCCGGTAATCCCAGCCACTACTCCGACTCCGGCCGCAATGGCCAGCACCATGCCTGCCCGCGTGGCGCTGGACCCGCCCGATCGCACCAGGCCGTCGTCCTGCGATGGCAAAGCCTCGGCCTCCTGCCGTGCAGCCGCGTCACCGACTGGCCGCCTCTTACCCCACACGGACGTCTCCCCTACTACCATGACCAGCCCGGTCCCCTGTCTGGCAGACCGTATCTGGATCACTACTCAGCGTCACATTCCGATTACCCGAGTCGGATCATCGGAAATCCATTGGTCACGTAAACGATTGAGCAGACTTGGCTTTCCCCTGGTACATCACGTGCGCTCGGTTGGTCAGCCGTCCACGCACCGTCGCCGCATCAGTTAGCGGTCGACGGACTGCCCGCTCGGCTTTGGCAGCCGGCGGGCGCCAGGACCCGGAGCCGGGAGGACATCGCGCGGCTGCCGGATGTCATGCTCGTCAGCGCAACGCAGCACGACCGTGACCTCAGCGCCGCAATCGCGGTGCCGGAAGGCAAGCGGCGATCCTTGTGGATCCGCGTAGCACGCCGAGCCCCATTCATTGCGGGCGGCCAACACCGGGTAGAGATCCAGGCCCTTGGGAGTCAGCCGGTACTCCGCTCGCTGGCGCTGGTTCGGCTCGCGGTAGGGCTCACGGCGAAGCAGGCCCTCCGCCACCGACGGCGGCAGGAAGGCGCCCGCACTGCGGTTCGGCGACCTTCGAGTCCAGGCCCTGGCCGGCGCCATCGCCGCCATGCTGTTCACGGTCACCGGCATCACCAGCAAGACCCTCCGCGGCTCGATGACCGGCCTGCTGAACCGTCCCTACAGCATGAACCAGGCCAGCTACGACCTATCGCGGCTGGCCCGCAACGGCCTGATCACCCGCGTCCCCGGGCGCAACCGCTACATCCTGACCCGCGACGGACTGCTGTTCGCCCACTTCTACACCAAGGTCTACGACCACGTCCTGCGCCCGCTCATGGCACCCGACCGGCCAGACGCGCCGCCCGAACTCGCCGCCGCGCTCAGCACCCTCGACCGGCTCGCCGCCGACCACATCGCCAGGGCACGCGTCCCAACCGCAGCCTGACATCCCCTCACGGCCCGCACTCACCAGCCAGGCCGGCCTCCGGCACGCCCGCCAGCCAGCCGCACGCCTCACCCGCGGTCAAACTCAGGACTAACATCCAAACCCTCGCACCGAAGGTGCCCTAGGCGCCGGAGAAGGGCCGAACCTTGCGCCGCGCCTTATGCAAAGGGTTGCAGGGCAAATTTCTACCCCCTTCTGAAATACTCCGATCCGATATCGACTTATCACTGTGCGCAGTCAGGGGACGCGTTCTCTGATGTACTGTAGCTCCGACTCAGAACCTCGGGAAGAGCTCAGGACCAGGCTCTTTATGCCATCGGACCGCGTTCGGGCCAATCTCAATGATCCATTCCGGTCTTCGCTACAGGTGCGCCCGGGCGGTGACCAGGCCCAGCGTGAGGTCGGGCTTCGCGTCGAGTACCTTGCCGACGCGGTCGGCTTCGGACTCAAGCTCGCTGCGGTGCCTCGCGCCGAGCGGCCGCAGCGGCTCGACGGTGATGTGCAGTCGCTGCCCGGCCCGGCGCTGGTGCCAGATCCCCGCCACCGCACCGTCGACGAGCAGCACCGGAAAGGTGCCCGCCTGCCCGTGAGAAAGCGCCCGGTCAGCGGCCCAGCCGGGGAACACTCGCCAGCGTGGGTGCGACCCGACGAGGTACGGGTCGAAGTAGGGCAGCAGCCGGACGCCGCGGGCCGGCCAGGGGTCGGCTGCCGCATCACCTGCGTTCACCCAGACCCGGTCGCCGTCTAGTTCCACCTCCTGCAGCTGTGCCGCGTTCGCCGTCAGCAATTCCTGCGCGAGGCGGCGCGGCGCGGCCAGCCACTGGGCGAACTGCGCGGCCGTGACCGGTCCGTACGCGTGCAGGTAGGCGTGCAGGAGCTGGCTCAGCGCCAGCCGTGCCGGAGCGGGCCGGAAGCCCGGCAGCCAGCGGCGAGGGCTGGTGTAGGTGACCAGGCGGCCACGGGGCGGGCCGAAGCAAAGCAGGCCGGCGTTCGCCGCCGCGCCCATCGCCTGCCGCCACCGTGGCCAGTAGCCTGAAAACGCCGGCACGACCAGGTCGCCGGCCCAGCTGCCGCAGGCGGATCGGACGGCGTCATCCAGCTCGTCGCCGGTGAGCTCGGCACCGGCCAAGGCAGCGGCGATCGCGGCGACGACGGCCTCCCGCTGGGCGGTGTCCAGGCGGGCGTCCTCCGGCAGACCGGAGCTGGCCGGCAGGCCGCCCAGTGCTCCGCACCACATCGGCAGGTCGCTGGCCGGCAGCAGATGCACGGTGCCCCGCGGGCCGAATGTCTTGACCAGCGTGTGGTCCTGCCACAGCGCGCGGCGCACGTCTGCGCGGGTGATTCCGGCACCGCGCAGGCCGACAGCCAATTCCGCAGCGGACATGACCTGCGCGTGAGCGCCGCAGACTGCGGCCACGATTCCGGCTAGCGGCTCAGCCGACGGAGCGAGCAGGCCGTGCCGTGCCAGCCGCCGGGCACACACCTGTTTCCAGGTCAGGCGGGGCAGGCCGCCAGCAGAACGCTCCCGCACCTGCCTAGGGCTTCCTCCCCATGCCGCAGAACGTGTCTACCTCCGCGGGCAGGCCGGACTGGGTATCTTCGGGCCGCCACCGCGGGCAGGAGACCACTCCGGGCTCCACCATCTCCAGACCATCAAAGAAGCTGGCGATCTCCGCCGGGGTACGCAGGACATAAGGGATCGCGCCGCTCTCGTTGTAGTCCTGCTGTGCCTCCTGCGCCGGATCACCCGCGAGGGCGCTGGTGCCATCCGCGATGGACAGGTAGCTGCCGGACGGCAGGGCATCCATCAGCTGGCGCACGATCGACCGGGCCTCGCCGATGTCCGCGAGGTGCCCCAGGATGCCGTTCAGGATGAGCGCGATTGGCTTGCTGAAATCGAGGGTTTGGGTGGCTTCTGCCACGATTTTTTCTGGGTCGCGAAGATCGGCGTTGATATAGGCGGTGGCACCCTCCGGTGTGCTGGTCAGCAGCGCGCGAGCGTGTGTCAGCACGAGCGGGTCGTTGTCGGCGTAGACGATCCGGGCGGCGGGGGCTACCCGCTGAGCGACCTCGTGGGTGTTGTCCGCGGTCGGCAGGCCGGTTCCGATGTCGAGGAATTGCCGGACCCCAGCCTCCCCGGCCAGATAGCGGATCGCCCGAGCCAGGTAATTCCTGGACGCCTGGGCATTGTCCACGATGGCCGGGAATACCTGGCGGAACTGGTCACCAGCTACGCGGTCGACCTCGTAGTTGTCCTTACCGCCCAGCCAGTAGTTCCAGATCCGGGCAGAGTGCGGCACCGTCGTGTCGATCGCCGTCCTGGCGACGTCGGCGGGTTCTTCGGAGCCCGGCATGGACCGGTCGTCAGTCACAGAAATCCTCGCTGTTGTATCGGTTCGTCGTGTTCTGAATGGCTACCTCCTACCCTAACTCGCCGCCTGCCCGCGCATGCGATTCCCATGTCGCCCAGGCATTTCATGACGTTCTGCCGCGGTGCGCCAGCCGGTCCCGCAGTCGGGCCGAGCCTGCGGCCAGTTCGGTGAGTACGGACTCAGGCATGTCAGGCTGGTGAGTCGTGGCTGACAGCATGGTCCATCCACTGCTGGCGGATTCGGTCGTCCGTGCGATCGAGCATGCCGCGTCGGCACATCGCGGCAAGCCGTGGGTTTACCGCACTTTCACCGACCTGAACGACCTGGCGTCGCACCCATCCGGGGTGTTTCATGGCGATCCGTTCTCGGTGTTCGCCAAGCTCGGCGTGGCGGCGAATGCGGGCGAGCAGTTCGCGGCTGAGCTCAGCGGGCTGAACCTGCTGCGGGACCTGGCGGCGATCGCGATCCCGACACCGATCGCGGCTGGTGTCGTCGCGGTGTCTTCCGGTTCGCTGCTGCTGTCCGAGGCGCTGCCGGAGCGGGCACCGCAGGCGCGGTCGGGTGCGGACTGGCGATCGATCGGGCGAACGCTGGCTGCGCTGCATCGGGTGCATGACGAGAGTTACGGCCTCGATCAGACGATTGGTTTCTTCGGTCCCTTTCGTCAGGACAACCGTCCAGTCCGGTCGAATCGGTGGACCGACTTCTACGCCGAGCGCCGGCTGGTCCCGCGGCTGCGCTCGGCTGTCGACTCGGGGCACCTCCCGAGCGACCTCGCCGCGCAGGTGGAGCGGGTCGTCCGGCGGCTGCCTTCGCTGTGCGGTCCCGAGCCTGTCCCTTCGCTGCTCCACGGTGACGCGCAGCAGCACAACTTCATCAGCACCCCGGACGGCGCGGTGGTCATCGATCCGGCCCCGTATTTCGGGCATCCTGAGATCGACCTGGCCTTGCTCGACTACTTCGATGCCGTGCCCGATGACGTTCTCGACGCTTACCGTGACATCAGGCCGGTCGACCACGGCTTCACGGAGCGGCGCGAACTATGGCGGCTCTTCGGCTACCTGGCCGTGGTCACCGTGGCTGGCGACGGGCCCTTCGGGCGCCAGTTCCTGGCGCGCGTCGCCGACGCCGTCCGCAGCTATCAATAAGCAGCGTCAGCGACGGTCATCCGGCGCGGCATCGGCTTACCTTCCGAACTCCGACGTGCTTGGATCAGGGCCGGGCAGCGGATGGGCTAGGCAGCGGTAGGCGCGGGCACCGCTGCTGAACGCTGCTTCGTCCGGTGGCATCACGGTGATCTCCCACGAGCTGGCTGGGATCTGACGCGCCCGGCCCTGCCGTGACCTGAGCAGCACTGACATAGAGCACACAGCGCGCACCGCCGGGTTCGCCGCGACGATGTTCTCGTCGTAGGTTGACGCGTCGGAGGGCAGGATGGCGATCGCGAATGTCTCCCAGACGTGCGGTCGCGCACAGGGCAGACTGCTCGCGGTGACGTTCCCGGTAATCTCCACCAGCCCGTTCCAGCACTCCGGGGCTTGCGGGCACCGTGCCCCTACGTCCGGCACCGCCGCCGGGCATCCGCTGATGACCGTCGGGATCCCGAAGACGCCTGGTACGGACCCAGCGGCTGGAGGGCGCGAGGAGGATCCGGCCGGTGCCTCGGCTGCCTTGCCTGCGGGCGAGAGAACGCGCGCGCCGATGATCGCGGCAGCGGCGATGATCACGATCATGCCGGCGATCAGTGCAACGGGTCGCGCCACCCGCGTCCGTCGCGTCGGCGCTGCGGCGTGAGCTCCTCGGCCCGCAGCTTCGCTGGTCGGCGCCCGCCCGGCCGGAGTCCCTCCGGCTCTGGCCGAGGTCACTGCGGCCGGGATGCCTGGCCGGCTCGATCGCACTAGGTTTCCGCGTGGCTCCGCGGTTGGCCCGGCTCGCCGCGCCTGCGGCCCGGACTGAGCGACAGCCTGGGGTGACGGCGCGGCTGACCGCCTGCCAATCGCGGCGAGAGCGTCCCGCAGCGCTGCCGCGCTGACCGGCCGCGCTGCCGGATCGGCCGCGAGGCCCTGGCGCAGCAGGGCCATCAGCTCCGGTGGCGCGCCCGGGACATCCTCGACCGGCTCGTCGTGCAGCATCATGATCGCCGCGAGGCCCGGGGATCTGGAATCCGCCGGAAAGCGCGGCGGACGCCCGGTGAGCAACGTGTACAAGGTGGCGGCGAGGGAGTAAAGGTCGGCGGCCACGGCTGGTTCCTCGCACCGGAAGCTTTCGGGCGGGGCATAAGCGGGAGTAAGCGCGCCGCGGGTCGACGACTGCTCAGCTCCCGCCGCCACGATCGAGGCCAGCCCGAAGTCTGACAGGCCGACCATGCCGTAACGGTTGATCAGGATGTTCGCCGGCTTGATGTCGCGGTGCAGCACGCCGGCCGCGTGCGCGGCGGCGAGCGCGTCGGCGATCCTGATGCCGATGTCACACACCTGCGCCGCACTCATCGGTCCGTGCCTGCGCAGCACATCATCAAGTGAGCCGGACGGGCACAGCTCCATCACCAGGTAGGGCCGCCCGTCGCTGAGCGTTCCCGCGTCGTAGACGTCGATGACGTGCGGATGCCCGGACAGCCTCCCCGCAGCGGTCACCTCGCGCAGGAACCGCCGCCGGTCACGATCGCCGAGCAGCACCCGGTTGTCGACCTTGACGGCAACCTCGCGGCCCACCGCGACCTGCCAGCTCCGGTAGACGGTGGCGAAACCGCCCGTGCCAAGGACACCAGCGACCCTATGCCCAGGTATGTCCGGCGCCGAGACCACGATCCGCAAGCCTATCCCCGGATGCGCCGAACCGTTGGGCAGTCAACTCCGTCCGCAGCCGACGCCGCCCGCAGCTATCAATAAGCAGCCTCAGCGACGGTCATTGCGAAGCGCTCTGGCCAGTTGCGGTCACGTTCTTCAGGTGCCTGTCGAAGAAGGCGGCGATGCGGCGGCGGGCGTCCTGTGCAGACGCTTCGTGATAACGGGTTCCCGAGATTTTGGCCAGGAAGATCAGAAACGGCGTCGCGTCCGCCGGGTCGGGATCGTTGATGAATCCGTGGCCGGCGTCGGGATACACCTTGACGTCACGGTCCACGCCCAGCGCGGCGAGGGCCCGGTCCAGCCGCGGCGCGGCGCTGCGGCCCATCGGCGAGCGGTCCTTGCCGCCGAAGCTGCCGACGATCGGGCAGGCACCGGCCAGGGCCTGCTCGGCGTTCTTGGGACAGCCGCCGTAGTTGAGGCTCGAAGCCGAGAAGCCATGTGCCGGGGCCAGTGCCACCGCGTAGGCCCCGCCCATGCAGAACCCGATCACCCCGATCTTCCCCGTGCACTGGCCATCGCGCGAGAGCCGGTCTCGTACGCTCTCGATGTCGTCGAAGGTCCGTCCCCGACCCGCCCCCATCTCGCGCATGATCGTCCACAGACAGCGGAGCCGACTGCCCCAGTAGTACAAGTCGGGCGCCGCGGCTAGGTACCCCTCGCCCGCCAGCCAGTCAGCCTGGTTGCGCAGGTCCTGGCCCATGCCGGCGAATCATGCACAACGACCACGCCCGGCCAGGGACCCGCGGTCGCGGGAACGGCCACGTAGACGGGCATCTCCCCGTACGCGGTGCGGATCATCTCATCCGTCATCACGGCTCCAGATTCGGCTCGATCACAGCGTTGCGGACGTGCTCGCAGCCGGGCAGGGTCAAACGTCCCTTCCCTGCAGCAAAGGGGACAAGCGACGCCAGTGCGTCGCCTACCGCTGGCTGCATCGATATTGAATGCTGGGGTGATTCCGTTCTCTCGGGTCGTTGCCTGCGCAGCGGTCACTGTGCCCCGGCTACGCTCACCTCTATGTCTGCTTCTCAAACTCTGACCGCAGCCGTACACAGGGAAGAGGACTGGTACGTCGCGCAGTGCCTGGAAGTCGACGTCGCCAGCCAGGGTCAAACGATCGACGACGCCCTGGCCAACCTCGCGGAGGCCGTCGGGCTGTACCTTGACGAGGTAGATGACCCGGCCCGTCATGTCAGCAGCACGCCGCTGGTGAGCGGACGCCGTGACTATGGCGGCCCGGAGCGCTTCCCGGGGATCAACACCCGGCGGTAAACTCATCGACACAGCGGAGCGGCGGCCGGCCAGGAGCTATCCATTCCACTGCAAAATCGCGTCACGCCATTCGGCGATATCATCGCGACCCCAGAGCGTGGCACGCTGCTCGGCAACCGCGGCATACTGCACGACGACCAGAAGCAGATCGTGCGGACCGCCCAGGTCCGACGCTGGCTGACCTGCGTCCTGGAATTCAAGGACATCCGCCGGACCATCATGAAGCCGCATCGGTATACGGAGCTGTTCTTCCTTGATGAAGTGACGGCTCTTGCCGCAGGGCACAGACCATGTTGCGAGTGCCGTCATCAGGCGTACCAGACGTTCCAGTCCTACTGGCGCGATGTGGTCAGTGCGCAGGCAGGCGCCGACGATATGGACCGGACGCTGCAAGCCGACCGGCGGCTCCGCGGCGGCGGGAAGAGGACCTTCCAGGCGTGGTGCGAGGACCTGCCCGCTGGCACGTTTATCGGGCAGGGCGATGTGGCGTGGCTGCTGCGCGGGGACCAGCTGCTGCGGTGGACGCCTAGCGGGTATGCCGAGCGCAGGGCTAGACCGAACGAGCTGGTGACGGTCCTTACGCCGCGCTCGACCGTGGCGCTGCTGCGAGCCGGGTATGTACCTGGCGTGCATTCATCGGCTGGCGTTTGAGGTGGCCGGCTTAGCTCGCTTCCAGCCGCCGCAGCGCTCCGCTGGACTCATGCGGGGTACTGCATGCTTGGTTACCGGCAGAAGTCTTCGGCCACCGCGGTGAGAGTCCTGGCGCAGGCGACCGTGCCGGGCAAGCTGACCCACTCGACGGTGGCGTGCGCCCCGTCGCCGTCTGGCCCGAACAAGACGGTGGGTATGCCGGCGCCGGCGATCAGGGATGCATCAGCCCAGTAGCTGACCCCGGTTAGCTGGGCAGGCTTGCCGAGTGTGCTGGCCGCCGCTCCGGCGACGGTCCGGACGATGTGCTGGTCGTCGGCTATCTCGAAGGGCGGCCGTGCCAGCGTGGTGCGGCTGGAGGCCTGGAGCTCGGGATCGGCGACGCGGCAGCTGGCCAGCAGCTCGGCGATCTCGCGCTCGACGTCCTGCACGGTCTCGCCGGGCAGAGTGCGGCGCTCCACGGTGAGCGTGCAGCGGTCGGGGATCGTCGACTCCTCGCGCCCCCCGCTGATGATCGAGCCGTGCACGAACCCGCGGCCGAGACGGGGGTGCTGGCGTCCGCTGAGCTGCTCGTTGAGTTCGGACAAGGCCACCAGGATGGGCCCGGTCTCCAGGATCGCGTCCTTGCCGAGCTCGGGCCTGGAACCGTGGGCCGCCACGCCGACGACGGTGATCTCGATCCAGACGAAGCCCCGGTGGGCGGTGGCGACGGCGAGCTCAGTCGGCTCGGTGACGATCGCGGCATCGGCGCCGGTGTGCCGCAAGACTTCCTGGACGCCGATGCTGGAATGCTCCTCGTCGGCGACGGCGGCCACGATCACCTCGCCGGGAAGCTCAAGCCGGGATGCCTCGCGGCAGGCGATCAGGGCGGCGGCCAGGCCCGCCTTCATGTCGTAGGCGCCGCGTCCGTAGAGCCGGTCGCCGTCGATGACAGGGGTGAGCGGGTCGGTCATCTGGCCGATTCCGACCGTGTCGGTGTGGCCGCACAGCAGCAGCGACCGGCCGGTTCCGCCCGATTGGCTGCGGACGAGCACGCTGGGACGGCCGGGGACCGCCTCGAGCGTCTCGCTGGTCAGGTCGGCTGATCTGGCCCAGGCAGCGACATAGGCGGCGATCTGGCTCTCCCCAGCCGCGCCGGGCACCAGGGAGGGGTTCTGCGAGTCGATCGCGACCAGATCCCTCAGCAGTTCGATCGTGTCCTCTTCCACACGCCCCATGCTCGCCGAGCATTAGACATCAGATCAAGCGATCCGCCCCGGCCGAACAACGAGAATCCGACGACCGGGTATCTGTGGCGCGTCGCCGATGTTCCCCCAGCGATCAACATGGTCGCCCGAGAATTTGTTCGGCCTGAATCAAGCCTGACCGGCGGAGGCGGCATCAGGAGATCCGTTTTCAAGGCTCTCGCCGAAGGAGAAGCTCAGGTAGAACTGGTCCTGGCGCGCGGGGCCGAGACCCCGGTCCGCCGGATGACGGTTCACGTGCACGTATCGGACGAACCGTAGGGCTGTACTCCGCCAGGTGGCGTCCGGCGTCTAAGGGTCCGTGGACACCTCACTCATCACGGCCGTAGTGCGGATGAACCGACCCCCGAATATTGGCGGCCGTGGGCACCGTCGCGGGCTGTCATGGTGGGTATTGCCGATTGCCGGTGTCCTGGTGGCGGCGGGGATGGCTGGCTGCAGCGGCGGGTCGCGTCCGGCTGGTGTCCGTTCGGTCACGGTCGCGGTATCGCCGTCCCGGCCACTGCGGGTGACGGTTCCTGGGGTGGCGACCATCACCGGGCCCGCGGGGTCGTTCCTGGGCAGCGGCACGGTGACGGTCTCGGCGGTGCGCGCCGCGCTGCCATACGGGGGCAGCCTGGCCGCGGCCGGGACCGGCATCGATGTCGCGTTCTTCGGCGTCAGGCTGTCCCGGCCATTGACTATCACCTTCGACGTCACCGGCAGGCCTGCGCCGGGTGATGTCCCGGTGGTCGCGCACCGGCTGCCGGACGGGACGTGGAGCCTGGCGGTCGCCGCGGTCAGCGCCGGGCGGATGACGGTGCGGGTGCAGGCCTTCTCTCCGCACCTGCCCGCCTGGCTGAACCCGGCCGCCTGGATGCACTGGCTCGGCGACCGGCTGGCGTCGCTGATCGGCGGCCGGACAGCGCCGATCGCCTGCGCGGGCGGCGGCCCGGCATGGGCCAGCGTCTCCCGGCAGACCGACGAGGCGCACACCTGCCTGATCCCCAGCGTGGACGCCGCCAGCCACGCCGTGCGGGCCGAGGTGCAGATCAAGTCCAACCGCGGCACCGCCCTGGAAGTCGACATCCCGGCCGGCGCCGACTACACCTGGGTCCAGGACCAGCCCTGGGCCGTCCGGTCCTGGGTCTGGGGCCACGTCATCCACCAGGACCCCAATCTGATGGCGCTGCTGCCGGCCGGCGCGACGCTGACCGCCGGGTACCGCAGGCCCGCCGCGGACGAGAACCTGTCCTTCCAGGTCACGGCCAGCTACTGGAGCCTGGCGTACTCGCTGATCGGCGACATCGTCGACGCGCTCAGCGGGCTGGCGGCCGACGCCACCGGCATGACCACCCTGTACCTGGTGACCAAATGCTCAGGCGCGGTCGACTACGGCACCTTGTCAGTGCACAACCCGCTGTCCACCGCCACGTTCGGCTCGGCCATGACCTGCGTGATCAACGAAGCGCTCTCGAATCTGACCGACCGGGACACGACACGAGCCGCTGCGCGGAGCCTGGTCGGCGACGCGGCCAGCCAGCAAGACCAGGCGGCCGCGAGCAGCGAGCTCGCCTCGGTCGGCAGCAAACTCCGCGCCCTCGGCTGGGTCGTGACCTTGTGGCCCGTCCTGCAACTGGGCTGGGGCGGCACCGCCGACGTCGTGCACAGCCTGCTCACCGGCGGCGCGAGCACCCTGATCAACCTGCACCTGCGGGCCGCGCTGGCGGCTACGCAGAAGGTCTATGTCAGCGCCATCGACTCCCAGGGGGGTCTGGCCGCGGGCCTGCAGGTGACCAGGACCGCAGGCGGCGCTACCTGCGCACCGGCGTCAGAGGCGATCAGCCTCGCCTACCGATGTTTCGCCGGAAACGAGATCTACGATCCGTGCTGGGCCGATTCCCAGGCCGCGGCCCCGACCGTGCTGTGCCTGGTTCTCCCCTGGTCGCACGGTGTCACCAAGCTCGCGGTGACCGGCGGCCTCGCGCCGCTAGTCGGCAGCCCTGGCAACGTACCGCCGTGGGGACTGCAGCTGGCCGACGGCCGGGACTGCGTCCTCGAACAGGGAGCCCACGACACGTTTGACGGGCAGCCGGTGGACTACTACTGCGGCCCGGCCGAGGTTGTGCTGCGCGGTCTGCAGACCACCGGCCCCCGATGGCTCGCGCAGACCGCGACCTACAGCGGCGGCCACTACACCATGGGTCCGGCAGAGGGAATCACCATCGCCTGGTTCGGCCTACCGGACCGGACCTAGCTGCGGCCCTACAGGAACGCGGCGATCCAGCTGCCGATGAGCATGAATAGCACTCCGACGACCACGAATGCCCGGTCCCCAAGCCGCCACTCCCGGCCATAGACCAGGACCTCCTGCGGATCTTCTGGGTCGTACCAGATGAGGACCTTCTGGCCGGGACGCAGTGACGCTGCTTTCCTAACCGGCTGGGGGGAGATGCGCTCTATCACCTGCCCGTCGGCCAGCTGGTACTGGATCAGCGTCCGGTGCGGTGACTCGCTTGGCTGCCCGCCCGCGGAGGCCGACGGCGTTATGGCCATCGCCCAGGCTGACACGCCCTCGCGGCGCAGGCGATGCGCGCGGCGCATTCCGGACAGCCCGGCTAGTGCCGCCAGCCCGCCCGGCAGCGCGAGCAGGATTCCGACCAGGATCGTCATCTCGTGCCTGGCGTTCCTTCTACTGCTGGTCTGCTGCCCTGCGCAAGTCACGCATGATCGCCTCCTGCTCGGCGGCGATCCGCTGCTCCGATACCTGCCCGGCCGACATGCCTGGTGGCGGGGTACCCGGTGCCGAGCCCTCGGTGTTGCCGCCCCAATGCGTGTCGATGGCCACGATCGTGGCCCGTGTAGGTATCCATTGGTGCCCGAGCATGAGACAGCTCCTTCCGTCCCGACTCATCTATTTGGCCATTTCTGACCGTCGGCCGACAAGGATCCTAAGGAAATGCTCGCGGCCGGCCGATTCAGCTGTGCGCCGATGCGGTGACTGTATGACCGCATGGACCTGAATGCACGCGAGGCCACTGGCCTCGCGGCCGCGCATGAGTTCGACCGCCAGACGGCTGCCGCGCAAAGTCGGGGTGGAGCCGGGATGTACAACCAGCCACGCACGGACCCGGGCACATCGGCGCATCCTGGCGCCGGAACCTTCTGTGATTTGACGCCTCCCCGCGGGGCGGCGCCGAAGGGCCTCCAAACCTTCATCTCCTGTGCGGCAACACGTCAAGAACGTCGCTACCTACCTTGCAAATGACTCCTCTCCTGCGCGTGGCGCAACGGGCTAGGCGAGCGTGATGCTCGGCAGTTTCGCGTCCTGATCGGCCTGTGCCGGCCCGGCTGCCGCGGAAGTCCTAGCGAAGTGGCGGGTGAGCAGGTCGCCGAACTCCTCAGCGCACAGCGGCTGCGAGAAGTAGAACCCCTGGCCGACCTGGCAGCCGAGCATCTTGAGTCCGGCGACCTGGCTCTGAGTCTCCACGCCTTCAGCCATCGCCGATATGCCCATGGCATTGGCCAGGTCGATGACAGCCCGGACTATCGCCGAATCCACCGGGCTCTCAGCGACACCGTGCACGAAGATCCGGTCGACCTTTACTTCGTGTACAGGAAACTGCTTGAGATACGCGAGGGAGGAATGGCCGGTACCGAAATCATCGATGGCCAGCCGGACGCCAAGCTCGTTGAGCTTCCTCATCACCTCGCGGGCACCGGAAATATCTTCCATGATCATGGTCTCAGTGATCTCGAATATGAGCAGCTCGGACGGCAGTCCGGTTTCCTCGAGGATCGCGGCGACCTGCGCCGAAAGGCCGCGCTCGGAGAACTGGCGTGACGACAGGTTGACGCTGATGGGCAGGTCCACAGCCAGCCGGTCTCTGATCGAGCGCAGCTGCCTGCACACCTTGTCAAGCACGTAACGGCCGAGCGGCATTATCAGCCCCGTCTCCTCGGCCATCGGAATGAAGTCCAGCGGGCTGATCAGGCCGTTCGTTGGATGGCGCCATCGCACCAACGCCTCGGCGCCCACTATGCGCTGCTCGTCGAGAGAGTAGAACGGCTGGTAGTGCATTTCGAGTTCGTCCCGCTCCAGCCCCTTGCGCAGATCAGCCTCGATCTGAAGGCGCGCCGAGGAACGGATTCCCATGGAGGCCTGGTCGAAGACCTTGTAAGTGCCGCCGCCCGCTTTGGTCTTGGCGTCGTACATTGCGACGTCGGCGTCACGAAGCACGTCGTCGGCCGTCTTGCCTGGCTCTGTGAGGGCGACCCCGAGCGAGACGCTGGCGACGAGCTCGTACCCGCCAGGGAGCACGATCGGGTCTTCGACGGCCGCGCAGATGCGCCGTGCGGCGG
>Ga0116224_10000109_pt1 | contig 65861 bp, 55 predicted proteins | sample Sb_taG_9_FD_89699 | JGI IMG/M metagenome (GOLD analysis project Ga0116224, IMG submission 89699) | Peat soil microbial communities from Weissenstadt, Germany - Sb_50d_b_LC metaG | ecosystem: Environmental > Terrestrial > Soil > Wetlands > Peat | place: Germany: Weissenstadt | collected 2010-09-21 | reverse complement strand
GGGCCAGCCGCGAAATGGTGGCGGGGACGGTGGCCAGGACGATGCCGTGGGCGTCCTGGGCGGCGTCGCGCAGGCCCAGCGCCTGTAATTCCTCGACGAGGAGCCGGCCCATCTCGAGTTGGCCGACGGAACTGGGGTAGGTGGTGGCCTTCTCGTCGGCCTGGGTGTCGATGCGGACGTAACGGCAGAAGCGGTCGAGCAGCGTGTTCATCGGGACTCCGGTGGGTCGGTCACGGTGATCCGTTTAGCGGCCGCGCTCGATTTCTCGTTTCGCGAACCGATGAATCTTGGGCGGCGGCTAAACGGTGAGGATTATACGCCCACCCGCGGACACAGTCCGGCCAGGGTACACTGCTCGCACAGCGGCTTGCGCGCGTGGCACACCTGCCGCCCGTGGAAGATCATCCGGTGGCCGAACATCGTCCACTCCTTCCGAGGAATCAAGCCCGCCAGGTCGCGCTCGATCTTGACCGGGTCCGTCGCCTCCGTCAATCCCATGCGCTGGCTGAGGCGGCCGACGTGCGTATCGACGGGGATGCCGGGCACGCCGAACGCGTTCCCCAGGATGACGTTCGCCGTCTTGCGACCGATGCCGGGCAGCGGCACCAGGTCCTCCATCGTCGCCGGCACCTCCCCACGGTGCTTCTCGACGAGTTGCCGGCAGCAGGCGATGATATTGCGCGACTTGTTGCGGAAGAATCCCGTCGAGTGGATCAGCTCCTCCAACTCGCCGGGCTTCGCCGCGGCAAACGCGGCGGCATCCGGGTAGCGCGCAAACAGCGCCGGCGTGACCAGGTTGACGCGGACGTCGGTACACTGGGCCGAAAGGATGGTGGCGACGAGCAGTTGCAGCGGGTTCGCGTAGTGCAAGGCACAGTGGGCGTCGGGATAGGTCTGGGCCAGCAGGCGCGCAATGCAGCGAGCGTGGGCCCGGAGCGGGTCGGAGATCCTCATGAAGGCAGATGGTAACAGCAGAGCGGCGAAAAAAGAATCCCGCCAGCGGTTGGGCCACCGTCGCACTCAGTGGCCAGACCACGTGGCGGGACCAAGGGAAGGGACGATCAAGAGACTTCATGTCGGCGCCGCTGCGCCGCGTATCGGTCGGCCCTCCGGGGCGCTCACCATTGACAGGAGACGTTGAGCTTTTCGTCGGCCTCCAACTCGTCTTCCTGGCGGTTGATGAACTGGCGAAGGACGCGGCGCACCAGCTGCGCCGAGGTTAGGCCGCGAGCCTGGGCGGCGCTCTCCAGGGCGGCGAACTGCCAGCCGGGCAGCAGGAACGACACTTCGGCCACGTCGGCGGGGCCGTCGGAGGCCGGAAGACCAGTCAGTCGGGACAGGTCAGGAGTGTTCATGGTCGGCCTTCTTTTCGTATCAGACGGGGAAGGTGACGTTGCTGGTTGTTAACAGAAGGCAAACGTCGTGCCACTCACCCGACGGCATTTCGCTCTCCGCCACAAGTCTCCACGTGTTCAGCCTTTGCGCCGTGGGCCAGGCGCTGTCATGACCCGGAGCCGGGCGGGCGTGCCCAATCGCGCGGCAGCGGATGTTGATGGTCGAACATCACCGCCCGCCCCGGCCGTCAGCCGCGCGCCGCAAGTTGGGGCGCCCGCAGCGCGGACGGCTCGCGCTGGGCCGGAGGTGCCGGCTCGTCGAAGCGCTCCGTGAGTTGGCTCGGGTCGAGGTCGGCGATGGAATCGACGATCAGGTCCGGCCGGTAGGCGTAGCGCACGAGGTCTTCGCGGCGTGTCATGCCGCTCAGGACGAGGACCGTCTTGTAGCCCAGTTGCGCCCCGCCAAGGATGTCGGTGTCCATCGTGTCGCCGATGACGACAGTTTGCGCCGAGGTCAGGCCCAACTCTTTGCGGGCCCCGCGGAGCATGACGGGGCTGGGTTTGCCGACACTGAAGGCCTTGATGCCGCTGGCCGCTTCGAGCATGGCGACGAGGGCACCGCACCCCGGCCGCATGCCGTGCGCCGTGGGGCAGTTCGGGTCCATGTTGGTCGCGACCAGCTTCGCCCCGGCGAGGACCATGTTGAGGGCCGCCTCGACCACCTCGAAGGTGATGGTACGCCCCTCACCGACGACGACGTAATCCGGGTCGCGGTCCACGATGGCGTAGCCGTTGTTGTGCAGGGCCGTCAGCAGGCCGCCCTCGCCGATGACAAAGGCGGTGCCGTTTGGCTTCTGCTGGGCCAGGAAGCGGGCGGTGGCCATGGCGCAGGTGAAGACGTGATCCTCGCCGGCGTCGATCCCCAGGCGCTGGAGCTTTGTCGCCACGTCCCGGCGGTTGCGCTGGCTGTTGTTGGTCAGGAACAGGAACGGGACGTCCGCGGCACGCAGGGCACCGACGAACTGATCGGCGCCGGGGATCATCTGCGTGCCGCGGTAAAGGACCCCATCCATGTCAATTAGGTAGCCGAGCATGGCCTGATGCCTCCTCGCAAGGGTGATGAAGGGCAACCACGTTGTCGGGGAGAGTGAGGAGAGGTCAACGGGGAGAGGGATCGCGTCGCATGAACGCATGATCGCGTGATGGGGAAGCAAATGGTGTGCCGGGCCGGGGGGCTGCCCGCAAGTCATGCAACGGACCCGGCTTGAGGCCGTTGGGTCGCCGGGGCCAACCGCGACCTGTGGCGACAGGCGCGGCACGGACTGCCGCGATCGCGCGCAGGGTGGCCGACTCGCTCCGCGAGTCGGCCACCCTGCGCGAACTCCGGACGCTGCCGGGACGTCGGGGCTGGTAGAATGACGCTTTCGGGTCGTGGCTCGCGGAGGAGCTGAGGATGGCGAAGAAGAAAAAAGTCCGCGTCGATTTGCGGAAGAACCGCTCCAAGCCGCCGCGGGCGAAGCAGTGGACGCGCGGCTTCCACGACCACGGTTTCGCCGAGGAGGCGACGGCCGGCGACGAGCGCGTCCGCGCCAAGGGCGACCTGTCGCGCCGCCGCACCATCATCGCGGAGCAATCCGTCGGGGAGCCGGCCGGCGACGAGGCGGCGGATCGGCCCGCCATCGACCCCAGCCAGTGCCTGCCCGGCCGGGTGCTGCGCGTCCACGGCCTCGTCAGCGTCGTCGAGGCGGAGGACGGCCGGCAATACCGCTGTGCGGTGCGGCGCCTGCTGCGCACACTGACCATCGACGAGCGCAGCATCGTGGCGACCGGCGACCGCGTGTGGGTCCGGCCGGCGCCGAACGACGAGGGGATGATCGAGCGCGTCGAGCCGCGGCACGGGATGCTGACGCGGGCCTCGCGCGGCCGGGAGCACGTCCTGGTGGCCAACGTCGATCAGGTCGTCATCGTCATGGCCTTGCTGGAGCCGGACCTGAAGCAGCACCTCATCGACCGCTACCTCGCCAGTGCCGCGCAGGGCGGCATTGCGCCCATCATTTGTCTGAATAAATCGGACCTTGTTAATCCGGAACCGTTCCAGTCGCTGGTCGGCTTGTACAGCCAGCTAGGCATCACGACCTTCCTGACGAGCGCCGTCACGGGGCAGGGGATCGACTGGCTGCGCGATCGGCTGCGCGGCCGGCAGACGGTGTTCGCCGGCCAAAGCGGCGTCGGCAAGTCGTCGCTGCTCAACGCCATTCAACCGGGACTGGGGCTGCGGGTGCGCGAGGTGAGCGACGTGAACCAGAAGGGACGGCACACGACAACGACGGCGGAGCTGATCAAATTGGAGGTCGGCGGCTGGGTGGTGGACACGCCAGGTATCCGCCAGTTCGAGCTGTGGGACATCATCCCCGAGGAGGTGGAGGGCTTCTTCCCCGAGATGCGGCCGCTGGTGCCGCTGTGCGCCTTCCCCGACTGCACGCATACGCACGAGGAGCGCTGCGCGGTGAAGCGGGCGGTGGAACGGCGGCAGATCAGCGCGGCGCGGTACACGAGCTACCTGGGGATGTTCACCGGAAGCATGGACGCGCCGAAGGAGTGGGAGTGAGCCCGCCAGGGCCAAGCCGTGACCGCGAGCGGTCAATCGAGACGGTCGCGGCGATAGGCGCAGCTTACGGCCAGCACCGCGGAGGAGTCGGGCAACAGGGTCAGCACGACCCGAAACGAATACCCCACTCCCGCCCTCGGCCAGGCGAGGGCAGTCCTGTAGACCCGCAGGTCCGGCATCCCGTCCATCGGAGGGAGTTGGGAGAACGCTTCTTTGCTCCCCACCGCCTTCGCCATCCGCTGGAAGAACCCCTTGAGCTGACCCGGTTCGAGCCCACTGGCCGCGAGCGCATCGCGCAGCGCCGGCGCGACCCGGAGGGTGAGTTCGCAGCCTTCCGCCCGCACGTCGATGGTGTTCCCTTGCTCAGCCGCGGTGATGGCCTGCTCAACCGCCGCCCGATCAACGTGCAGTGGCTCTTCGGTAACCCGGGGCGTGGGACCGGGGCGCCGGCGCAGTGGCACGTTGCTCAGCGGCTTCCGGAGGGCCTCCTCCGAGGGGTCTCGTTTTATGATCGGCGGCATGCGCGCCGCCCAATTCTTTCGATCCACTCGAATCGGACCTTTTTCTGGACTCATGGCTCATCCTCCTCGAACTGCTGAATGGGGATACGGCGCTCGATGACAAATTCTGGATGCGTGAAGTTCGGCCTGTAGACGGTCAGCATCAGTCGGTAGTCGCCCTCAACCGGAATGCGAACCTTGTGATGGTGAAAAACGATCTCCTGAACGTCCAGCGGCCCGTTGAAGGTCGCCGAGATCAGTTGCCGGAAAACCGGCGGGCGGGCCTCATCCACGTCCACCAATCGCAACTCGACGAGCACCTGTCCGTCGCAGGCCGTCAGCACAACGTAGGCCTCCAGGGCCACGAACTCGACCGGGAATGCTTCCACAGTGAGAGACAAATACGGGCTGACAATCGACCAGGCCCCCAGCTCCACGCTGTAGGAAACCGACCGGGCCAGTACCAAGGCCAGGCAGAGCGGTGCTTGCGGGAAGGGTCCGTATCCTGGCTGCATCGCTACCTCCTCCTTGGGTCTTGCCCCGACCCCCGCCGACCAGCGTCCGCCCGGTTGCCGTGGTCCACCGGTGCCGTCATCCCCATTATACCGGGAGACGTGCGCGAACAACATCCGAACCGGAGGTCATCTTGCCCACCGGGGCAGCCGCGGCTACCGCTATAATGCCTGGGAAGGGTTCATCGCCGGCGGCCGGCCCGCGGCTGCCGCAGGGAACAAACTTCGGGAGGATCGCATGGCCGACACGCGTGAGGGGCCGCTGCCCTTCGACCGGGAGCGCCTGGAGCGGCTCCCGCAGACGTTCGACGTGTGGCAGCTGGGCACGCGCCAACTCGCCGCCCGGGTCCGCACCGGCGACCAGGCCGTGCGGCCGTGGATGACCGGTGTCTTCAGCAGCACCCACGACCTCATGCTGGCCTTCGAGCTGACACACGAGCCGCCGACCGCCACCCAAGGCTGGCAGGTGCTGCTCAAGGCGATGCGCCAGCCGGAGGCGGGCGAGCCCCACCGGCCCACCGAAGTCCAACTCGCCCAGGAGCAGGAGTGGTCGAGCACGCTGCGGCCGCCGCTGGACGCCCTCAACGTCGGCTGCGTCACCGTCGAGGCGCTCGACGGGCTCGACGCACTTCTCGACGAATTGAGCGGTCAGCTGGCGTCGCAGGGCTCGCCGAGCCTCCTGGAGATGCCGGGCGTGACGCCGGAGGCCGTCGGCGCCTTCTTCGACGCCGCCGCCCTCTTCTACCGGCAGGCCCCGTGGAACCGCACGGGAGAACGCCCCATCCGAATCGACTGTAGGCGCTTCGAGAGCAGTCCCTGGTACGCCGTCGTCATGGGCCAGGCCGGCATGACTCGCGGCCTCGTGCTCTACGACGACCTCGCCACCTTGCTGCGCATCCAGGAGGGCGACCTGCCGGAGGAGGAGAGTGCCCGGCAAACGGCCGCGCTGGCCGTGGTCTTCGGCGACAAGGAAGACCTGCCGGCGGAGGACGTGGCGCAAGCGGAGAGCAACGGCTGGCCGGTGGCGGGCCCGGAGGCGTACCCCTCGGTCTACCGCATGGAGCTGGGGCTGAGCATGCGGCCGCCGCTGGCCTGGGAGTTGGACCTGCTGGAAGGCTGCCTGCGGGCGGTGCCGGAGTTCGCGCGGAAGAAGACACGCCGCCTGGCGCCGCTCAACCTCACCGTCCCGACCGCCGGCGGCGAGCTGCCGCTGGTGCTCTCCTGGGCGGCCTGATCGTCAACGAGGCGGACCCCGATTATGGACAGCAGCGGACCCGACTTCGTCCCCGCCTCCTTCTCCGATGCGGAGCGCGCGGCCATCTGCAAGGTGATGCGCGACCGCCGCGACGTGCGCCGCTTTCGGCCGGTGCCGGTGCCGCCCGAGGTGCTGCGGCGCGTCCTGGAGATGGCCCACCTGGCGCCGTCGGTCGGCTTCATGCAGCCGTGGAACTTCATCGTCGTCAGCGCCCCGGAACTGCGCCGGCAGGTGAAGGCGGTCTTCGAGGAGGTCAACGCCCGGGAAGCGGCACGGATCGAGGATCCCGGCCGCAAGGAGCTGTACGCCCGGCTGACGCTGGAAGGCATCCTCGAAGCCCCGCTAAACCTCGCCGTCACCTGCGACACGCGCCGCGACGCGCCGTTCGTGCTCGGCCGGGCGCCGATGCCGCAGACCGACGTGTTCAGCACCTGCCTGGCCATCCAGAACCTGTGGCTGGCGGCGCGGGCCGAGGGGGTCGGCGTCGGCTGGGTCAGCATCCTCGACCGGGCGGCAATCGAGCGGCTGCTGCAACTTCCCCCCGGCGTCCAGCTCGTCGCTTACCTGTGTGTCGGCTACCCGATCGAGTTCCGGCCAAGGCCGATGCTCGAAGAGGTCGGCTGGAAGGGCCGGCAGCCGCTCGCGGATTTGGTGTTTGAGGATCGCTGGGGGGTGCCATCTTCCCTGTTCCGCTGAGGGGCTACTCGGTCACGGTGAAGCGCACCCCGGTCCGCGGCGGTTGGTCCCCCGGCCCGAGGCCGGGCGGGCTCGTGCGCCAGGCCTGATCGCCGGCGCCGAACTTGCGGCCCGCGTCGAACAGCCGCCGCAGGGCCGGGCCGTCCAGCGCCATCCAGTTCGAGTCGAGCGGCAGCTCTTGCGGCACGGCGGTCAGGCGGAAGCCGGCCCCGGCATCGCGGGCGTGGACGAAGACCCGCAACAGGTCGCCCTCGAAGCGCGCTTGCAGGACGGCGGTCAGCGACTCCCCCGACACGCGAACGAAGCTCCGCTCGACCGGCCGGCTGTCCGGCTTCACCTTGCCGGCGACGATCACGTAGACGTTGGGGCCGGCTGCGGCCGGCGCTTCCGCCTTCGCATCCGCCCCGAAGACCGTCGGCGGCAGGAAGAGCGAAGCGCTCACGCCGCCATCGACGTGCAGTTCGCTGTGGCGGTGGCCGTCCACCTCAATGGTGATCGGCACCGGCGGCAGCAGACCGGGGATGGCGCACGAGGCGAGGATCACGTCGCGGAACAATTCCACCTTTCGCGGATCGTTGCCGGCCGCGATGGCCGTCAGGTCCCAGACGACGAGCGACTTGGTGTCCAGGTTGGTGGTGCCGACGTACAACCGCCGCCCTTCCGCGTAAGCCCGGCCCACCCGGGCGACGACGTCGGGGGTGAGCTGGGCCTCGACGCGGCGGCGGAGCGGCTCGGAGTCGGCGAGCGAGTCCGCCCAGAGCAGGGCCGTCGGGCCGCGGAGGCGGTACAGGTCGCCGGGGCGGATGGTGATGTAGCCGCGCTCCAGGACGGCATCGTAGTCCGGGCCGAGGAAGGCGAATGGGGCGATCAGCGAGCCGGTGCTGACCCCGGTCACCACGTCGAAGCGCGGCCGGCGCCCCGAGGCGGTCCATCCCTTGAGGACCCCGGCGGTATACGCGCCGTACATGCCCCCGCCGGACAGGACCAGGACGTCACGCGGTCGGCGTGGGGGCGCGCAGTCGCCGCCGGCCGCGACTTGCCGGATGGGCGCCTCGGCGGACGGCGGGGCTGAAACCTCGACGAGCCGGGCGGAGGCAGACAGCCGCGGCGGCGGATAGGGCCGCGGCGTCGCGCACCCCCCCACAAGGAGGACCACGGCAAGAGTCGTCCAGGTCGGAACGTGAACACTCATAAGGGAATGGCGGCGCCGCCAGGGCGGTGCGGTCTGAGGGGCGAGGTGCGCAGAGGCTTGAACGGTCGTTCGTTGACCGCCCGGTCCGCGGACGGCGGTTTATCCCTTCTTCCGCGGCGCGTCAAGGCCGGCTCGGCGCCGCGGTTCGGCGTGGCACCGTCGCCGCTCCCAACCGGCCGCCCGCGGTCACGAACACACTTACGCAGCATCCCTCAGCCAACTGATCCCCTGGCGGAAACGACAGTCGGGCGGGTAGAATCAGACCATGGCAACAGAACGGCCACAGGGCTCGGACCGGGTGATCCGGGGCGGCGGCTGGGACTTCGGTGCTTCCCGCTGTCGGCACCAGGTTGGTACAATGGCGAGTCGATGGCGCAACTGTCAGCGGCCTGATGAGGAAGGAAACCGCCGATGACCCCGCAGACGCAAGCCATTTTCGACGCCGCCCTGGCGCTCTCCGAAGCGGAGCGTGCCCTGCTGGTGGAGCGCTTGCTGGAGACGCTCTCCGAGGAGGGGGACGAAATGACCGAAGACGAACTGGTCGCAGAACTGGATCGGCGGCGTGCTGAAATGGCTGACGGGACCGACCCCGGGATTCCCGCGTCCGACCTTTGGCTCGAAGACTGATGGACCGCCGTGCCCCCGCACATCGTTATCTTTCATCGTCTGGCCGCACGGGAAGCGCGAACAGCTGCCCGTTGGTATGAGCGGCGCAGCCCTGCCGCTGCTGCACGGTTTCAACTGGCTGTCGATCAGGTTGTGCAACGAATCGCGGCTGCACCCGATCAGGGAGCGATCTTCCAGGGGACGTATCGCTAGATGCGGGTGCGGCGGTTCCAGTACGTGCTCTACTACGAAATCATCGACCCGTCCCGAGTGAGAGTGTTCGCCGTCGCCCACACCAGGCGTCGCCCCGGTTACTGGCTGCGCCGCCTCATCCACCCCTGACGATCTCTCACGCCCGGATGGGGACTCCGCCCCGTATCTTCCCCTCGCCCATGCACCTGATCCGGAGCACCACACGTTGCGCGAGGGCCTTTTCGTAACGACTGGCGTGCGACACAAGCCCGTGGCGCCAGCGAGGGTTCGGCGGCACTCCCTCGCTGGCGCCTCGGGCTTGTGTCGCACCGCTAAGTTCACACGAACCCCTTATTTTACCGTTTGGTGCGAGCAGCGGCGACGCTCGTCCGGGTACAATGAGAACATGACCGCTACCCGAAGATCCGAGTTCCCGTTCCCGCCGAAGCGCCGGTACAGCGGGGCCGACATCCCGATCCGCGTGATCCGCCGCTACGCGCGCGCGATCGGGGAGCGCTTCAGCCCGGACAAGGTTATCCTCTTCGGGTCCTACGCTTACGGCACCCCGCACGAAGACAGCGACGGGGACATCCTCGTCGTCATGCCGGCGTGGAACCAACACAGCCAGGCCGTCAGAATTCGCATGGCTCTCACCGCCCCATTCCCGATGGACCTGATGGTCCGCACTCCAAAGGAAATGAAGTGGCGCCTGGAGGAGGGCGACTCGTTTCTGACCGAGATCGTGTCGAAGGGAAAGGTCCTGTATGTAGCCGGAAGAAGTCGAAGTAATCCCCTCTCCTCTTCGGCGGCCATCACCGCACGACACCCTTCAGGCGACCGAGAATCGCCTCCACGTCGTAGACGCAGCCGCCCCACGTCCCGCCGCTGACCGCCTGCAGCGCCGCCCACAACCGCGTGTCCGCCGGCAGTTCCGGGTCCGGCGCCAGGTCCGGCCGCGCTTCTCGCCTCGCCAGCACCCGCGCCCCTTCCTCCGGGCCAAACACCGTCTCCCCCTCGCCGATGAGATCGACGCTCCCCTCCAGCCGGTTGCGGTCGATGACGATCCGGATGCGGTCGCCGTCGCGCACCTTGCCGATCGGCCCGCCCGCCAGTGCCTCGGGGCCGACATGGCCGACGCACGCCCCCGTCGAAACGCCGCTGAAGCGCGCGTCGGTGACCACGGCGACGTTCTTGCCGAAGCTCAGATGCTTCAGTGCCGATGTAATCTGGTAAATCTCCTCCATGCCGCTCCCCATCGGTCCACGACAGATGAGGACCAGGACGTCGCCCGGCCGGAGCGCGTCGGGACCGTGACTCTTGATGGCCCGGATCGCCGCACGTTCGCTGGTGAAGACGCGCGCGGGGCCCGTCTTGCGATACACCCCGTCGGCGTCCACCACGCTCGGGTCGATGGCCGTGCTCTTGATGACCGAGCCTTCCGGGGCGAGGTTGCCGCGCGGGAACGTCACGGTCGAGGTCAGGCCGCGCGCCTTCGCCCGCTCCGGACTCATGATGACGTCGTCGGGGTCGATGCCGTCCTTCTCCCGCAAGACGTTGCGAAGCCGGACACGGCGCTCGGACTTCTCCCACCAGTCGAGGACGCGCCCGAGCGGCTCGCCGGTCACGGTCAGGGCCGACTCGTCCAGCAGTCCCAGGCGGCGCAGGTGCAGCATGACCTCCGGCACGCCGCCCGCGAGGAAGACGCGCACCGTCGGATGGCCGGCCGGCCCGTTGGGCAAGACGTCGACCAGGCGCGGCACGCGGCGGTTGATCGCCGTCCAGTCCTCGACGGTCGGCCGCCGCAGCCCCGCCGAATAGGCGACCGCGGGGATGTGTAAAAGGAGGTTCGTGGAGCCGCCGAACGCCGCGTGGACCGTCATGGCGTTGCGGACGGCGGCGTCGGTGAGGACGTGACGGGTTGCCAGTTTGCGTTTCGCCAGTTCCGCCAGGGCCCGGGCGGAGCGCCGGGCCATGTCGAGCCAGATCGGTTGGCCGGACGGCGCCAGTGCGGCGTGCGGCAGCGCCATCCCGAGCGCCTCGGCCACCACCTGCGACGTGGCCGCGGTGCCGAGGAACTGGCAGCCGCCGCCCGGGCTGGCGCAGGCGCGGCAGCCCAGCTCCGCCGCCTCCTGGAGGGTGAGCTGTCCGTGCGCAAAGCGGGCGCCGATGGTCTGAATCTTGCCGGCGTCCTCTCCCTGGGTCGGGGGCAACGTCACTCCACCGGGCACCAGGACCGTCGGCAGGTCGCGGGCCGACGCCAGGGCCATCATCATCGCGGGCAGCCCCTTGTCGCAGGTGGCGACGCCCATGACGCCGGCGCGCGTCGGCAGCGAGCGGATCAGGCGGCGCAGCACCATCGCGGCGTCGTTGCGGTAGGGCAGGCTGTCCATCATACCGGTGGTGCCCTGGGTGCGGCCGTCGCACGGGTCGGTCACGAAGCCAGCAAAGGGGACACAGCCGATCGCTTTCAGTTCCTCGGCGGCCACCTTCATGAGCAGGCCGACCTCCCAGTGACCGGTGTGGTAGCCCAGCGCGATGGGCTGCCCGTCGGGGGCGCGGATGCCGCCCTGGGTGCTGAGGATGAGGAATTCCTTGCGGCCCAGTTCGGCGGGGTTCCAGCCCATGCCGGCGTCCTGCGTCAGGCCGAAGATGTCGCCGCTGGGGGCGTTGAGGAGCAACTCCTCGGTGAGCGGGAGGGCCCCGCCTGGGCCGGCGGCACTGGTCTGCACGTCGAACAGGGCCGTATCGGTATCGAGAAGGGCGCTGAGCTTGTCGGTCGTCATGGCGGGTTCCAGGAAGGTCGGGGACGAGGATGATTCTATGGAGCCGCTTGCGGCTTAGCGTTCGGCCGGCGCCTCCTCTATGATGGGGGCATGCGCTTCATGGACTTGACGCTGCCGGCGGCGGCGGAGAACCTGGCGCTGGACGAGGCGCTGCTGCTGGAAGCGGAGGCCGGCCGCGGCGGGGAGGTGCTGCGCCTGTGGGAGTGGCCGCACTGCGCCGTCGTGCTGGGCGCCGGCTGTGTCCTTGCCGACGACGTGGACGAGGCGAGATGTCGCATCGACGGCGTGCCGGTCCTGCGCCGGGCCAGCGGCGGCGGCACCGTGCTGCTCGGGCCGGGCTGCCTGTGCTTCAGCCTGGTGCTGTCCTACGAGCGCGGCCCGGCGCTGCGCGAGATTACGCCGTCCTACGTCTACATTCTGGACCGGGTTCGCGAGTCGCTCGACAGCCTGCTGCCGAGGATCGAACAGGCCGGGACGAGCGATCTGATGGCGGGCGGGCTGAAGTTCTCCGGCAACGCGCAGCAGCGGAAGCGCCATCATTTGCTCCATCACGGAACGCTGCTGTACGATTTCGACCTGTCCATGGTCGGGCGCTACTTGCAGATGCCGGGTCGGCAACCGGAGTACCGCGGGCGGCGCAAGCACGCCGCGTTCCTCCGCAACCTGCCGGCAGCGGCAGGCGAGTTGAAGCAGCGACTGCGTGACGGTTGGCGGGCAGACGAGGAGATGAACGCATGGCCACGAGAGATGGTGCGCCGCCTCGCAGAGGAGAAGTACACCCAAGACGAATGGATTCGGCGGCGGTGAGACGATAGGATTAGGTGGGTCGCCGACTAACCCTGGGCATCTTTGCAAGACGGAGGGAACGATGGCCGCCGGTCCTGAGTTCATCCGACGAGCCAACGAATGGACGCCGGAGCAATTGGCCCCGTACGAAGGTAAGTTCGTCGCATGGTCAGAGGATGGGGACAAGATTCTGGCCACGGGAACGACCCGGGAGGAACTTGACGCGGAGGTTCGCCGCCTAAGCCTGACCGCCTACGTCGAATCTTACGTCCCGACGCCGGAAGAAATCAGAGGAGGGTTCCGGTGATCTTTCCCCTCTGGGGCTTCAGCACTGGCCATGCGATCCCGTCACGCGGCGGCAGCGCCGTCCGGTACAAACCGCTCGTCCCGTTGACGGTCGTCGGACCAGCGGGACGCATCAGCCCTCTCGTCTCGGTGGACACCTCGGCCGATGATGTTGTTTTTCCCTTCGACAAAGCGGCCCTGCTGGGGATTGACTTGAGCAGCGCTCCCGTGCTGAGTGTCGGCGGGGTCGGAGGGCAACCCGCCCCGGTCTACTACGCGCCCGTCATCCTCGTCTTGACAGATCACATCGACACCTACCGCTGGCGAGCCACGGTCGGATTCACCGCGGCGTTCATGAAGTTCCCGCTCTTTGGCATTGCCGGCGGGCTCGAATTCTTCCGGACCACACTCGACGGCTTTCTCCGGGAGGTCGAGATCATCGCGCAGCCCAACCTCCCCGCAACTCAGGACGCCTCCCCTTGATCTGCCGGCGGACCACTCACTACCTGCGGACCCGCCGGCCGCGGCACCGCCGCCAAAATCTCCTCGATCTGCTTCACGCACCCCGTCAGCGACGCCGCCGCCATCTCGAAGTTGGTGTGCGCCGAGACGCGACGCCAATCGCCGGCGAAATACTCGGCGACGCGGCGCAGCTTGGGCAGCTTGCCGCGGACGCGGTGCAGATACTCCTTCGTGTCCTTGCGCTGGTAGCTCGGCTCCGCGGCCCGAATGAAGTCGAAAATCATCCGGTGGACCTCCAGTATCTCTTCATCGTCCTGCACCTCGTCGGCGTGCTTGAGGAAGTTACGCACCATCCACGCGTGGGCCATGACGACGTTCAGTCGCTCCATCGCCTCCTCGGGGCTCACGGCTTGGCCTCCGGGGCGACCTGCGGCGATTCGGGGGCGGCCGCGACGACTGCCGGCGTGGCCTGAGCCCGCGGCTGAGGCACCTCGGCCTCCTCCTTCGAGAGCAGCACCAGCGCGGCGCCGACGCCGACCAGGACGATGCCGACCCACAGCTTCCACCCGGGGAGGTGTTCGATGCCGAAGTGGAACGCCGACCCCGTCTTGGGGTGCCAGATAATGCTGACGAGCACGTTGATGACCGGGGCCAGGCCGAAAATTAGCGGGGCGATGTAGATCTTGTAGGCGTTGGGGTTCGGCGGCACCAGACCCTTGCCCGCGGCGACCGCCGCACTGGTGGCGAAAATGACGCAAATGGCGCCGACCGCCCCCGCCACGCCTGCGAGGCTGGCGAAGGTCAAGCCGGTCGCGCCGAAGTTGACGTCGCTCCACTTCACGCCGAGCCATCCCGTCGCGAACATCAAGAGCGGCAATAGCACGCCGATGACGAAGTAGGCCCCGCCGACGCACAGGATGGACATGAAACGGCCGCTCGGGGTGGGGGGCCTGTCCGGCCCGGTGACGGTCAACTCGCTGCCGCCGAAAAAGATGATCGGCACGTAGGTGCCCCACGCCAGGCCCGCCAGCGCCACGTACAGCAACCACTCATATTTGCCCATAAAAGGTATCTCCTTATTGTTGATCCGCTTGCCGCTTAGCGTTCGCGCCCTCGTGAGGTTGGGCGAACGCTAAGCCGCAAGCGGCGGGATTCAGGATCATTCGCGCCGCAGCGCCGGCACCAGCGGCGCCCGCAGCGTCGCGGCCAGGGCGGCGGCCGCAACCAGCAGGCCGACCAGCAGCACCGCCGCCAGCATCCCCAGCAATTCCGGCCACGGGATGGCCCCCTCGCCGCCGAGCAGGTGCGGCGCCACCGCCAGCAGCGCCGTCACGCTGCCGATCCCCAGGCCGAGCAGCAGCAGGAAGCCGTTCTCCGACAACAGCAGCCACGCCAGCGCCCGATGCCGGTAGCCCAGCGCCCGCAATAGTGTCAGCTCGCCGCGCCGCTCCCAGACGCTCCGCAGCAGCACCACCGCCAGGCCCAGCGTGCCCAGCAGCAGACCGAACCCTCCCAGCACCTGGAACGTGGAGAGGTACATGTTTTCGACCGCCAGGTACGCTTCCAGCCGCCGCGCCGACGGCGTCACCTCAAAGCCGCGCTCGCCCAGCGCCGTCTCCAGCGCGCGCTGCACACCATCCGCGTCCTTCGGGGGCGTCCGGATCAGGAAGAAGTTGTACCCCTCGCTCGACGGGTAAAGCCGCAGGAAGTTCGTCCCCGACATCAGCAGCCCGCTCTGGAAGACGCTGTCGCTCAGCAGCGCCACCACGCGCAGCTTCAGCGGCTGGCCCTGGTCGTCCGTGACGGAGATGTCCTTGCCGAGGTCGCCCTTCAGCATCCATTTGACCGTATTTGCCTCGCCGATCACCGGGACGGCCCCGTCGTCGAACGTGCGGTTGAGCAGACGCCAGGGGTCCTCTTTCTCGTCGGGCGTCCTGGCGAGCGAGTCGGCGAAGCGAAAGCCGCCCCGGTCGACGAGCGACGACGGCACGCCGAGCAGGCGCGGCTTGCGCGGCTGATAGAGGTTGAGGCAGCTGGCGTCGTCGCCGGCGCGGACGCGGAACTGCTCCACAGAGACATCCTTCAGGGTTTCCTGGAGCGCCTTCAGCGCCTGCGGGTCGTGCAGTCGGCGCTCCACCCCGTCGCTGATTTCCTGGCGGCCCTCCTTGCCATTGAGGTCTTGGTAGATGGGCACGTCCGACTCGGCTACCAGGTTGAAGCCGCCGCTGCCGGAGGTCGGCAGCAGGAAGTCGTCGCCCGCGCGGCGGCGGAACGACTCGACCGCGACGAGGAGGAACGCGGCAGCCGCCAGCAGTCCCGCGGTGAGCAGGCTCCGCAACGGGTGGCGGGCGGCATTGCGCACGCCCAACTTCGCCAGCGCGGCCGCGCCGTGTCCACCCACCGCTGCCTGCCGCGTCGAACGCATCCAGGCCCACGTGGCGGCCAGCGCGGCGATCAGCAAGAAGAAGCCGCTGCCGAAGAAGGTCATCGCCTGCATCTCGGAGCCGTGGCGCAACCAGCCCAGAGGCAAGTGGACGACGGCGAGGGCGGCGAAGCCGAGTGCGACCCACGCACTCCAGAGGCGGCGCCGGCCCGTGGGCGTCGCTTCCGGGGCCGCCGTCGTCTCGCCGGCCAGGAGGGCGGCGGGCGCCACCTTGCGCAGCGTCTGCATCGCCCAGGCAATGGTGAGGACGCTGACAGCAAAGGCCGCCACAAAGCCAATGGCGAGACTCGAGACCGTGACGTAGGGCCGCAGGAACGACGGCTCCAGTCCGCCCGGCCAGAGCCCACGGAGCACCTCAAGCAGCAGGCGCGAGTACAGGACGGCGAGCGCGAGGCCGGCCAGGCCGCCGACGGCCGCCAGTATCGCTCCCTCCGTAAGGAGCAACACGAAGACGATCCGCCGCCGATATCCGGTCGCCAGCAGAAGGCCGATTTCGGAGGCGCGGCGATCGAGGTTCAACCGAAAGAGGAGGCCGACAAGCAGCAGCGCCGCGGCGATGAGGAAAAAGCTGAAGCCAAGGAACAACCCGCCGAAGTCGTTGCCGCCGGCGCTGGCCTGGAGGGCGCGCTCGCGCACCGGGTCGAACACGAAGCCGCCGTCCTCCGGCTTGAGGCGCTCCAGCAGCTGTGTGCGGAAGTCTGCGGCCGCGCCCTCCAGACTTCGGCCGTCCTCCGGCGCGAGGCGCACCGACGTGGTATCGCCGAAGCGGCTCCCCCAGATTTCCCGCCCTTTCGCCAGGGTCACGAACGCTTTCGGCGTGGTCCGGTAGTTCCTCCAGTATTGCTCGTGGACCCCCTTCATCTTCGCGTCGATGTCCTTGCGGTCGAACGACGAGGGCGGCTCCCACTCACCGGGAGCCGTTTTGTCCGTGATGCCGGGAAACTCGGGGGCCAGGTCCGGATCGTCGGCGACACCGGCCAGCGGGATGCGCCCGGCGAGGGTGAACTCCGCCGTCCGCGCCACGGTCGTGCCGTGGGCCTCCGGCGCGAAGTACGTCAGGGTGATCTTGCTGCCGACCGGCGTATCCTTCAGCGGCGACTGTGGCCATCCGCTCAGCACGATCTCGTTGTCGGCCAGACGCTCCACGCCCTTCGGGAGAAACGGCCCCAGCGGCGCCGCCTGCGCCGGATCGAGCGCCGCGACGACGGAGTAAGGGATGGAATTCGCGCCGTCCGAGATGCTGTTGGCGAGGGAGACGAGCGTGGGCGCGGCGCGCAGGTGAGCCTCCTCCGCGGCGGCGAGTGCGGCCTTGACGGTCGTCGGCTCCAGGTAAAGTTGACGGCTTTCGAGGCTCAGGTAGCCGCGGCGGCTGTAGTAATCCACGACCGCCTGCCGGCTGACGACGTTGTCGGCGTCAGCTGTGTTGGCCACGGCCTGGGGGACGCGCCCCTTCCACTCGCTCAGCGACAGTTTCCCATCGCCGTCGCGGTCCAGGCGCGCGAATCGGCTCGCGGGGTCGAGGACGACGAGTCCCCAGTCGTCGAGCGTCAAGTGCTTCTTCAGGTTCGCTTGCAGTTCCTCGGCCGTCTCACCTTGCGTGAGGATGGCGTTGACGCGGCCCCTCTCACCTAGTCCTTCCTGCAAGAGGCGCAACGGGACGAACACGGTCCGTGGAGTCGCGGGACTCGGGTTGAGGTTGAAGCGGGCGCCCGGTGCCGCGTCCGGGATTATGAGCTGCACCGGAAACTGCAAGCGCGCGAGGATGGATTGCTCATCGCGCCGCCCCAGTAGGGTCTCGCGCGGCACTCCGCTCGACCTCTGGACGTGCAGCGCGATCGTCTCACCAAGCGTGACGCCGAGGTCGTTCGCCAGCGCCGCGTTTATCACAACGCCGTTGCGCTTGGGAACCACCAAGGCCACCTCGCCGGGCCGATTGGGCCAGAATCGATCATCGACGCCAATAACGGTGATGTGCCCGACTCGTCGCGGTAGTTCACTGCTGCCGTCGGGCGGCAGACGGGTCGCAGCCCCCTGCAACAGGATCACCGGGGCGGCCCGCGCCGCGCCGAGTCCGGTGGAGAGGTCCGCGCGCACGAACCGGCCGCTGACCAGGGCATGATCGACCCAGCCGAGTTGCTCCTCGGTCAGGCCGCGCAAGCTGCCGCGCAGCGAATCGCCGACGAGCAGTGCCCCCGTCAGCACCGCCGTGCCGACCGCGACGCCGAGCAGCACCGCGCCGTTGCCGCGCCAGTGGTAGAGGAGATTTCGCAGCAGCAGACGCGCAAAGCTCATGGCCGCCTCACACCCTCGCCCGGGGGCGCCTGGATCTCCGTGAGGGCCCCGCCGTCGGGCGGCTGCAGCGTGCCGTCGCCCATCTCCATTTGACGCGGGAACTGGCGGGCCAATTCGGCGCTGTGCGTCACGACGACCAGGATCGTGTTCTGCTCGCGGTGCAGGTCGAGCAGCATCTGCCCGACCGATTGGGCCGTGCGCCGGTCGAGGTTGCCGGTCGGCTCGTCGGCCAGCACCAGGGCCGGGTGGTGGATCAGGGCCCGGGCCACGGCCACGCGCTGCCGCTCGCCGCCGGACAGTTCCGCCGGCCGGTGGTCCAGCCGCTGCGCCAGGCCGACGCGCTCCAGCAGCTGCCGCGCCCACGCCTCGGCCTGGCCACGGTCCTCACGGCTGACGAGCGTCGGAATCAGCACGTTCTCCAGCACGGAGCACTGCGGCAGAAGGTAGTGGTCCTGAAAGACGAAACCGATGTGGCGGTTGCGGAAATCGGCCAGCTCCGGCTCCGAGAGGGCGAACGGATCTTTGCCGTCGAGGTCGATCCTGCCGGAGGTGGGACGATCGAGGGTGCCGAGGATGTGCAGCAACGTGCTCTTGCCCGAGCCGGACGGTCCCATGACGGCCAGCGCCTCGCCCCGGTCCAGCGCGAGGTTGAGGTCGCGCAGCACCGGCAGCGGGCCGGAACGGGTGGGGTAGTCCTTGCTCAGGTGTTCGACGCGGAGGGACATCGTGGCGAGCGACGGGGTTGAGCCCCGCCGTCATGTCAGGGGGTGAGCAGGGCGAAGACGCTGAGGCTCTAGAAAGTTTAGTGAGGCGCTTGCACAAGTCCACATGTGGCGGGAAATCGGCCGAAGGGCGGTTTGATCAAGTTGTGCGCGCATGAGCCAACCGTCCCCGCCACAACACCTCACGGCGTGCGTGTTATCCAACGTGGAACCAGGCCAGGAAACAACCTGATGTAAAGTTATCTGGGAAACTTGTCAAATAATAATTGACTTACACGACACTTGCCGATAGACCAGAAGTGTAAGCCTCGCAAGATACGTTTGGGAACTGCCAATGAAGATTGATTCGCGAAAGCTGCGGAAGTTGATTGCTTCGCAAGGCTATACCAACAAAAGACTTGCGGAAGCTGCTGGGGTTTCGCGGCCGGCGCTTCAGGCCATTCTGACGAAGGATCGGGCCGAGGTTCGCGGCAAGACTCTCCTCGGACTGATCCGCGCTCTCAAACTCCCCGACGAAAGTGCTCTCCTTGACGACCCGCTCACCAAGTACAAAGAGGGCGTGGCGGAAGACAATGCTCAGCTGGACTTTCGCGGCCTGGGACTACCGGCTGCCAACCCCCTGTTCCTGGATGAGTTGTTCATCCCAGTTCGTGTTCGTCGTTCCCCCACGCCCCTAAGCGACAGCCAGAATTGCGGCGATCAAACCTCACCAGCACTTCCCGACTCCTCGCGCACGTGTCTCCCTCCTGAGGAAGAGGGACGTGACTTAAAGGTCGCGGAGTGCCTTTGCCGATACCATCGGCTCCTGGTCCGAGGGGAACCGGGCAGCGGCAAGACCACCACCCTTCGGCACCTCGCGCGGAGTTACGCCGAAAGCCGTCAGCAGCAGGACGGCTACCCGGAGCAACCGCTCACTCCACTCTTTGTCCGCCTTGCCGATTACGCCAGGGAACGAGAACGGGACCGAGAACTCGGCCTCGTTCGCTTCGCCGTCGTCCGCGCACAGCCCGAGGCTTCCGCCGAGGCCGCAGCGGGTTTGGAACAGTTACTCGAAGGGGAACTGCGCCAGGGCAAGTCCCTCGTCTTGCTCGATGGGTTGGACGAGGTCGGCCACGACAACGCCCTTGCCCACGTCGTTCGGGACTTCCTGGTCGCCTACCCGAACAATTATGCCGTCCTGACCAGCCGGGGCGTTGGGCTCGACCCCGAGCCATGGCGCCGGCTTGGTTTCGCGACTTTCGAGATTATGCCCTGGCAGGAAAAAGACATCTCGCAATTCGCACTCCGCTGGACCATTTCCCGACATGGGCTTGGGAGCGGTCGGAGATGGAAAGAATGCGCACGTCGGGCGGAGGAATTGACTGCCGCGGTCATCGGCCACCCGCGGGTCCGCGAGATTGCCACCAACCCGCTCATGCTCACGATCCTTACGGCGCTGCACGATGCCAACGTAGCCCTCCCCCGCCGCCGCGTGGACCTGTACGCGAAGATCGTTGCGGTTTTTCTCGATACGTGGGAGACTGCCAAGCGCGCGGCGCGCCCCAGTGATTTGCTCCACGGTATCACCCTGGAAGCCCGGGAGTACGGCTGGCTGCTGGGCAAGTTCGCCTTGACCATGCAGCGACAGGACCGAGTCCTGAGCCCGCGCTGGTGGGTGGCCGAATTCGTCCAGTCCTTCCTGCGCGACACGCTGGGTCTCGAAGGGGACGATGCCAAGGACCAGGCCGACCGCGTAATCCGGCATCTTTGCGAGCGCTCCGGCTTGCTGGTGGAGCGTGGAACCGATGTCTTCGGCTTCTGGCACTTGACGTTTCAGGAGTATTTCGCAGGGCGAGGGCTCATTGAAGAAGCCGGCGAAGACTCCCGGCCCGATGTCGTGCGCCTCCTGCGGCCGAACCTATATCACCCCCGCTGGTCCGAAGTCGTCCGCCTCGTGGGGGCTCAACTCACTCCGGTGCAGGCCGCGGCGCTGCTCCGCACCATCCTCGATGACCCCGACCCGACAGGCCGGTTCTTGAGGCGGGGACAGCTGCTGGCCTTACGCTGCTTGGTGGACGGAACGGCAGTTACCGATAAGCGGTTGCTCGGCGAGCTTTTCTCTACCGCCCTTCTCGGGGAATCGAAGTGGCTGGGAATCACCTTCCGACTCATCCAGGCGCTCCGGGACCTCAAGGGTACGCGATTTGCGCCAGAGGCGGAGGCACTGGTCAATAACTTTTTCGCGTCCGCTCCTCTGATAAACAGCCATGAGTCGCTTCGCTGGGTTCCAGGCACCGTGTTAGTCAATGGTTCCCTACCTTCGGGGGGGAATACGGACGCACAGATGATGGCGGAAGCACTGGCTGACGGTCGTGTGCCGTGGTCGCGCGAGGCCGTCGCAAAGGCTGAAGCGGTCCTCGTCAACGTGGCGGAGCCGTGCCTCGAGACCCTGCATGCACTCGAACGACTCCTCGACGCCAAGGAAGTGCGCGGCGGCTCATCGTTGGAGAACATCCTGTCGGACGCCCTGGCGCCCTTCGCAGGCCACGTCGCTATCGCCTTTGTGTTCGGCTCAATCGCTCGGCGGGAGCAGGGCCACGACAGCGACATCGACCTGCTCGTCGTGGGTGGCGTCCGGCTCAAGGAGCTAGCGGGCGCGCTGCACAGTGCGGAGCAGGCCCTGGGTCGCATCATCAATCCCGCGCTGTACACCACGGCGAGCTTCAGGGAGAAATACGAGGCTGGGGATCCATTCCTGCTCGAGATCGTCCGCAACGAGAAAGTTTTCCTGAAAGGGGACAATGATGAGCTTAGAGAACTGGTTGCAGAACGGTCACCTCAGTAGACATCAAGCGACTGTTGCCAAGGTCCAGAAGTTATTAGGGCTCGTGGACCGTGAGTTGTCCGACGCTGGCGTGACGGGGCTGAGCGCCGACGGCCGGTTCATGCACGCCTACGACGCCGCCTACCAACTCTGCGCCATTGCCCTCTACGCTAGCGGATACGAGGTGAGCAAGGGGAAAGGCCATCACGCCTACACGATTAACGCGCTCCAATACGCGCTCGGACAGGGGCAGGCGGCAAACACCATTTACCTGTCGAAGTGTTCGACGTAGCGAAACCACAGCTTGTACGACTATGCCGGAGTCGTCACCGAAGAGGACGCCCAGGACTTGCGGGAAGCCGCACGTCAACTGCGGGCGGACGTTCTCAACTGGCTGCGCGCCAATCATCCGAACTTGCTCCCCAAAGGGGTATAGGGGATGGGGGGGGCGGAGGAGAGGGGTCGGACTCCTCATAACGCAAGCAGGTCAAGGACACCGATTCCGTAAAACGTATATTCGACATCCGGGGAAAGAAAAGAGGACGCAGCTCATTGTTGGGCGACCAAGGGAAAGAAAAGGGGAAAGGGCTAGAAGAGCGGTGCGGAAACGCCTTCTCTGTTCACCGGGTCTAGCCTGCGACCTGCTTCACCGGCCGGGCAAGCCGGCAGGGGTCGAAGGCAGCAGCGCTGCGCCACGACCTTTAGCCGGCGACCTGCTTCACCGGCCGGGCAAGCCGGCAGGGGTCGGTTTCCCGCACCGATGTTGCTACAGTCTCTTTTTTCGCTCCCTTTGATTCTCTGCGTTACCTCTGCAGCGGACGGTTCGGCAAGCGGCCTACTCGCGGGAATCCTGGAACTGCTCCGGGCAGTCCTTGAACTCCTCGGCTGCCCACGCTTCCATCACCTCGATCAACTCCTGCAATACCGTCTCGCCCGTCACGACGTGCGGGCCGTGTGAGCAAACCGCCCTGCCGGCGGCCGGGTTCAAAACCGGATGACAGTCGGCGGGGCCTCTCCCCGGTTGAGCTGGAGGTTCACAGCATGCGTCGCTTCGCCCCAATTTCCTCCCTGACGAATCGTTTCATTGCCCCCCCTTCGGGGTGTCTAGCAAAAGCGTGAAACGAATGGGTTGTCGGCGGCGCAAGATGGTGAAGGGCAAGGACATCGGGAAACGCGATTCGTTTCACCCCCCCGTGAAACGAAACGGCCGCTGGCACAGCCGGCGAGGCCAAGGAATGCCCGGCGCGGCCGGGGTGGCGCTGGGCCGTGTGTGTGCGCCGCGCAATGCAATCCATTGTGTGGCCGAGCCAAGGTGACGGGCGTGCGGCGTCGGTGGCCGAGGGCTCGGGCGCGCGGGTGATTCGCAGGGGAATCGGCTGTCGCCGGACCAATCCTGCTGTCGGGACAGGGAATGCTCCATCCCACCTCGACCGCTCTCCGGCGATCCGTCACCGATCTTGCTACAGTGACTGAAGAACGCTCGATTCCTGTCCGCCCTGCGGAGTTCAGTATGCGCATCGCCATCACGGGTGCAACAGGCTTCCTCGGTCGCTATCTCGTGCGCCACCTCGCTGAGGGGGGTCATCAGCTCCGCTGCTGGTATCGGCCGGGCAGCGACCGCGGCGGCTTCGACGAAGTCGCCGCGGCCATCGAGTGGTTGCCCGGCGAGTTGGGCGATGCCGCCGCGGCCCGAGGGCTCGTCAGCGGTGCCGACGCCATGGTCCACGCGGCCTTGCGCTGGCAAGGCCCCCGGAATCGCGGCTCCGGCAGCCACGGTGCTTCCGACGTCTTCTTCGGCGTCAACCTCACTGGCTCCTTGCAACTGTTCCAGGCGGCGATCGAGGTTGGGGTCCCGCGGTTCGTCTTCATCTCGACCTGCGCTGTGCATGAAGTGATCCTGGGCGACCGGCCGCTGGACGAGACGCACCCGCTGTGGCCGACCAGCCATTACGGGGCGCACAAGGCGGCGCTGGAGGCGTTCGTCCACAGCTACGGCCTGGGCCAGGGTTGGCCCATCTGCGCCCTGCGTCCGACCGGCATCTACGGCCTGGCCCACCCCCCCCAGGCCAGCCGCTGGTACGACCTGGTTGGACAGGTGCTGCGCGGCGAACCGATCGCCACGGCCAGGGGCGGCAAGGAGGTCCACGCGGCCGACGTCGCCCGCGCCGTCGAACGGCTCCTCCACGCCGACGCGCAGGCCATCGCCGGCCAGGCCTACAACTGCTACGACGGGTACGTCGCCGAGCAGGACGTGGCCCGCATCGCGAAGGAGCTGACAGGGAGCACGAGTGAGATCGCGGACCTCAATCGCGGGCCGAAGAACCAGATCGAGACCCGCAAGCTGCGAGCGCTGGGCATGACCTTCGGCGGCGAGACGCTGCTGCGCCCAACGGTGCAGGGGTTGATCGACGCCCATCGCCGGGCGCAGCAGTAGTCCGGCCCGCCCCGCCGGCTTCGGGAATTCCTTGCCCGAGGTGCGCCGGTCCGGATATAGTTTCACTTCAGCCCCCTAGCGCACCGCCAGTTACCGGGAGACCGCACCATGCCCAAGAAGAGCCTCGCCTGCCTGATCCTCGGCTTGCTCCTGGTCTCCCTGCTCTGGGGACAGGTCCCGCCGGACAAGAAGCCGGAGATACCCGCGGTGAAAGCGGCCGAGAAGCCAACCATCGACCCCGCCACCCAACGGCTGATCGACCAACTCGCCGACCTCGACTTCCGCAAGCGCGACGAGGCGGCCCGGCTCCTCGAAGCGATGGGCGAGAAGGCGCTGCCGGCCCTCCGCGCCGCCCGCAAGCACAGCGACCCCGAAGTCCGCCGCCGCGCCGCCGACTTGCAGGCGCCCATCGAATCCGCCACCCTCCTCGCACCCAAGCGCCTCACCCTCACCCTCGAACAGAAGACCATCGCCGAGGCCCTCGAGGCCATCGGCAAACAGACCGGCTACGCCATCGACCTGACCCCCGGGCCGGCGGTCAAAGGCCAACCGGAAGAGCGCAGCGACTACAAGTGGAAGGACGTCCTCTTCTGGCAGGCACTCGACGAGGTGTGCCGGGCCGGCGGGTTGACGGTGCAGCAGAGCTTCGGCGACAGCCGGCTGCGCCTCCAGGCGCACGACCGCTACGCTCCCTACCTCTGCCCCGCGGGCGCCTTCTGCATGGCGGCGGGCGGCTTTCAGCAGACGAAGACCGTCGATTTTTCCTCGTTTCCGCGCAGCAACGCCGAGGTGGCGCGCTGGGACGAGTTGGTCTTCGCCTTCTACGTCCACGCCGAGCCGCGCCTGCCGCTGCTGAGCCTTGGCGAGCCCCACGTCACCGCCGCCTACGACGACGAGAACAACAGCATGATCCCGCCGGCGGGCGCCGCCCGGGATCAGCCCAACCCGCAGCTCTTCGGCTACCGCAACGGCCGCTACTACTACGGCGGCAACCGCATGCTGACCCTCACCGGGCAGCTGAACCTCGTTCGCCCTTCGCCGAAGGCCGCCTCCCTCAAGCAGCTCAAGGGGACGCTGCCCCTGACCATCCTGGCCGAGCAGAAGTCCGTGGTCGTTAGCGACAACCTCACCGCGTCCAAGGGCAAGAAGCACCAGGCCGGCACCACCACTTTCACCATCGTGGACGTGTCGGAGACGGCGGGCAAGCAGGTGCAGCTGCAGCTGCTAATCGCGGAGGAGGCCGCCCTGGGCAACGGTCCGAACGATTTCACCTGGTTGAACTCGATGTGGAGCCGGCTGGAGGTGTACGACGACAAGGGCAACCGGATGGCGCACCAGGGCGGCGGCATGGGCATCAACGGGCCGAACCAGGCGAACATGTCGATGACCTACCCCGCCGGCAGCAAGCCGACGAAGTTGGTCTACCAGGTGTGGACCCTGTTGCACTGTCAGATCGATTTCGAGTTCAAGGGGCTGCCGCTGCCGTGAAGCACCCTCGTTGAGCGGCCGCCCTCGGGGCGGCGCGGATTCCTCGTTTCGCGAATCGATAAATCGAGGGCGCATGTCCCCCGCAACCCCGCTGGTCGGCGTCATCATGGGCTCGCGCTCCGACTGGGAGACGATGCAGCACGCCGTGGAGAAGTTGAACGACTTCGGCGTGCCGCACGAGGTGCGCGTGGTGTCGGCCCACCGCACGCCGCAGTTGCTGTACGAGTACGCCTCGATGGCCGAGCAGCGGGGACTGGAGGTCGTCATTGCCGGCGCCGGCGGGGCGGCCCACCTGCCCGGCATGACCGCGTCGATGACCGTGCTGCCGGTGCTGGGGGTGCCGGTCGAGTCCAGGGCGCTGCACGGCCTGGACTCGCTGCTGTCCGTCGTCCAGATGCCGGGCGGCGTCCCGGTTGGCACGCTGGCCATCGGCAAGGCCGGGGCGATCAACGCGGCCCTGCTGGCGACGGCCATCCTGGGCAACAAGCACCCCGAGTTCCGCGAGGCGCTGCGCCGCTTCCGCATCGAGCAATCCAACGCCGTGCTGAGCGATCCCGACCCGCGGCAGGAGAAGGCATGACCGTCGGCGTCCTCGGCGGCGGACAACTCGGGCGCATGCTGGCCCTGGCCGGCTACCCCCTCGGCCTGCGCTTCCGCTTCCTCGACCTGTCCCCTCGCGCCCCCGCCGGCCACCTCGCCGAGCTGCACGCCGGCGACTACGAGGACGTGGACGTCCTGGAGCGCTTCGCCGACGGGCTGGACCTAGTCACCTACGAGTTCGAGAACGTCCCCGTCGCCTCCGCCCGCCTCCTCGCGGAAAGGCTGCCGGTGTACCCGCCGCCGCAGGCGCTGGAGGCGGCGCAAGACCGCTTTGCCGAGAAGACCTTCTTTCAGGAACTCGACATACCGACTCCTCCATTCCTCGCCGTCGATTCCGAGGAGGGCTTCCGCTCGGCGCTTCGGCTGATCGGCCTGCCCGCCGTCCTGAAGACGCGCCGCATGGGCTATGACGGCAAGGGGCAGCTCGTCCTGCGCGAGCCGAAGGATGCCGAGTATGCCTGCCGGGTCCTGGGTAACGTGCCGCAGATCCTCGAGGGGTTTGTGCCGTTCCATCGCGAGCTGTCGGTGCTGGCGGTGCGCAGCCTCGGCGGCGAAACGGCGTATTACCCGCTGGTCGAGAACCATCACCGCGAGGGGATGCTGCGCCTGTCGCTGGCCCCGGCCCCCGGCCTGACGACCGAGCTGCAAGGACAGGCGGAGGGCCACGCCCGGCGGGTGCTGGAAGCGCTGAATTACGTCGGGGTCTTGGCGATCGAGTTCTTCGAGGTGGGCGGCCGGCTGCTGGCCAACGAGATGGCGCCGCGCGTCCACAACAGCGGCCACTGGACCATCGAGGGGGCGGAAACGAGTCAATTCGAGAACCACCTGCGCGCGGTGCTGGGCCTGCCGCTCGGCTCGGTCGCAGCGGTCGGGCCCGCGGCGATGGTCAACCTGATCGGCAGCACGCCGCCGCCCGAGGTGGTGCTGCGCCGGCCGCGGGTCCACCTGCACCTGTACGGCAAAGCGCCGGCAGCGGGGCGGAAGCTGGGGCACGTGACCATCGTGGAGCGCGACGAGGCGGCGCTGCGGGCGCGGCTGGAGGAGCTGGCGGCCGCTTGCGGCTTAGCGTTTACCCCTTCTGGCGTTATGATGAGGTAAGCCCGGTCTCACCAAGGGCGCAGCGATGTCTGACGTGACGACAAAACTCATCCCGACGCCCGCGGAACTCGAGCGGATGCATGTCCTCTACCGGCAGGGAGGAGCGGAGCGCAAGATGGCCCCTCATGCGATCTACGCCGAGGAGAATTGCCCCCACGGCTGTGGGCAGCGGATGCAGGCGATCGATTTTCGCGTGGAGGCGTACGGCCCGGCGGTCCACGACCCCCTGGTGCGCGCCTGGTGGGCGGACACGGGCTTTGCCGGTCGTTGCCCGAAGTGCGGCGGCTGGATCCACTTCACGATCCGCGGCAAGCGCGCCATCACCGCCGACGAAGCCGACCAGCTTCCCAAACTGCCCGACGACTGGCATACGCAGGCGATCATTCTGTAATCCTCTGAGGAGCCGACCGATGTGCGGCGTTCGCCCCGGACGGCAAGCGCTTGGCGTCGGCCGGCGAGGACCGGGCGCCGCGCCTGTGGGACGCCGCCGGCGGCAAGGTATTGCAGCGCCTCGCCGGATCGAAGGAGGCGGTTTACGCCCTGGCCTTTTCGCCCGACGGCCGCACCCTCGCCGTCGCGGGGGCCGGCAAGGTCATTCGGCTGTGGGACGTCAGCCCACCGAAGCCGTAAAATTGCTCTGGCGGAGGGTGTGGCGGGCGGGCACAATAGGGCGGTTGGGAAGGTCGGTTTCCGTTCGCGCCTCTATCCCCTTGCACGAGAGGATGATCGAACCATGTGGGCGACGCTGACCCTGATGAGCGCTCTGAGCATGGCTCCCGGCCAGGCGGGTGGCCTGGAGTTGACCAACGACCGCGTCACCTACGGGCGGCTCGGACCGACGCGCAAGGACTCCAAGTTCTTGCCCGGCGACCTCTACTTCCTCACCTTTGAAGCCGAGGGCTTGCAGTTCGACGCGGGAGGCAACGCCAAGTACAGCATGCAAATGGAGGTGTTCGACAAGGATAACAAACCCCAGCTCAAGACCCGCGTAGAGCCCCGGGAACTGGGCAGCATCCAGGGGGGCGGCCGGGTCACCCTCGACGCTTACGCCAACATCAAGACCGACACACCGGCCGGCACTTACAGCATGAAAGTGACCGTCACCGACCGCCTTGCCAAGCCGGAGCGGACGCGCGAGTTGACGCGCAAGTTTGAAGTGGCGGAGAAGGGCTTCGGCATCGTCTACGTGAATTTGGCCTACAACCTCGGCGACAAGGAGCCCCTCATTCCCTCACCCGGCCTGGGCTGCGTCGGGCAGGTGCAGGTCCTGCACTTTGGCATCACCGGCTTCGACCGCGACCCCAAGAATAAAAAACAGCCCGCCCTCAAGGTGGAGATGCGCATGCTCGATGACGCCGGCAAGCCGATGCTGGCCAAGCCGGCGCAGGAGGGCCTCCCCAAGGCGGACGACCCGGTGCCGGAAGAGTTCTCGGTCATCCCGTGCTTCTTCCCCGTGGCGCTAACCAAGACCGGCAAGTACACCGTGGAACTGACGGCGACCGACCTGATTAGCAAGAAGACCGCGACGGTAAACTACCCGCTGGTGGTCGTCGATCCGCCGAAGTAACGCGACGGGCGGCTCGCCGCCCGCGCCTGTCTCTTGAAGGGACCCGCCATGAGTCAGCTGCAAGACCGCATCGCCCAGTTCCGCAAGATGGCCAACGACGACCCGGACAACGAGCTGGGGCACTACCGCCTCGGCCAACTGCTGATGGAGGCCGGCCAGTATGACGAGGCGGCGCAATCGTTCCGGCGGACGCTGGAGCTGAGTCCGCAGTTCTCGAAGGTCTATCAGTTGCTGGCGCAGTCGCTGCTGCAGCTCGGCCAGCGCGACGAGGCGGTGCGCGTGCTGCGCGGCGGCTTCCAGGTGGCCGACGAGCGCGGCGACAACATGCCGCGCGACGACATGGCCAAGATGCTGACCCAGCTCGGCGAGCCGGCGCCGGCGCCGAAGAAGGCCGCCGCCCCCTCCGGCGGTGCGGCGGGAGGGTTCCGCTGTCAGCGCCCTGGCTGCATGGCCGGCTCCCGCGCCCGCCAGCTGCCGGCGCCGCCGGTCGGCCTCGAGCGGGCGCTGGGCCAGAAGGTCATGGCAACGGTCTGCGCCGACTGCTGGAGCGACTGGCTGCGCAACATGAGCATCAAGGTCATCAATGAGCTGCGCCTCGACCTGAGCACGGAGCGCGGCGCCGAAGAATACGACCGCTACATGCGTGAGTACCTGGGCGTGGAATCCTGACGTCGCCGCTTGCGGCTTCGCACGACCTGCGCAGCCGCGAGCGGCCCGGGTGTTCGCGCATGACCGATCAGGAATACCTCCTCAGTTACGGCGCCCTGGGCGACTTCGGGCGCTTCCGACCGCTGGCGCCGCTGGCCTGCCGGCGCGGCCAGCGCGCCGTCGCCCGCACTCCCCGCGGGGTGGAGATCGCCACCGTCCTCGGCGAGGCCCGTCCGGGGCACGCCCACTTCCTCCCCAACACCACCGTGGGCCAACTCCTGCGCCTCCTCACCCCCGACGACGAGGAAGCGGCCCGCCGCGGCGACGACGCCGCCCGCCGCCTGTTCGAGGAGGCCCGCATCCTCGCCGCGGTCCTGGCGCTGCCGCTGGAAGTGATCGACGCGGAGGTGCTGCTGGACGGCGAGCACGCGGTGCTCCATCATCTGCGCTGGGCCGATTTCGACCCCCGCCCCTTCGTCAGCGGTCTGTCCCGGACCTCCGACTGCCACGTCACGCTCTTCGACCTGACGCGCTCCACGGCCGCAGCCCCCGAGGAGGAGGAAGCCGACGAGCACGGCTGCGGCCGGCCCGACTGCGGCACGGGGGGCGGCTGCGGCACGGGCGGCGGCTGCTCCACCTGCGGGCTGAAAAGTCTGCCGGACCTGAAGAAGTATTTCGCCGGCCGCCGCGAGCAGATGGAACGGGGCGCTCCGCCGGTCGTGTGAGCGGCTATCCGGGAAGCCCCTCGCCCCTGTACTCGGGGGAGAGGGATCGGGGTGAGGGGTTCTGAGGGAACAGGATTCCTTGCATTCGTTGCGCGGCGCGGGATTCGTTGCGCGACGCCGGCCGTGCGCAACGAATGCAAGGAATCGCCCCTCACCCCCGACCCCTCGCCCCGGAGTACCGGAGCGAGGGGGGACTTACGGGAACCATCTCTCTGCGATCCGCGTCTCACGGAACGAGTATCCCGACGCCATTCCGTTCACCCTTTCGACGATCCGGGACTGGAGCACGACCGATGAAGACGCTGCTGAGGGGCCTGGTGCTGGGCGTCGCCTGCTGTGTTGCCGCGGCGGCGCAGGCGGCCGACGTGACGAAGCTGGTCGCCGACCTGAAGAGTAACGACTCCGACGTGCGCCGGGCCGCGGCCAAGGGACTCGCCGAGATGGGGCCGGACGCCAAGCCGGCCGCTCCCGCGCTCATCACCGCCTTGAAGAACGACAAGGACCTGTTCGTTCGCCGCTTCGCCGCCCAGGCGCTGGGCGAGGTCGAGGCCGACCCGAAGACCGCCGTCCCAGCACTGTCCGCGGTCCTCAAGGAGGAGGACAAGAAGGAGTTGGTCGAGGCGGCCGTCACGTCGCTGGGCAAGATGGGGCAGCCCGCGGTGCCGCCGCTCATCGACGCCCTGAAGAACAAGGCCGCCGCCCCCAACAAGGACAAGAAGAAGGGGCCGGCGCCGGCCGACCCGACGGCGTTCGTCCGCACCAAGGCCGCCGAGGCGCTGGGCAACATCGGCCCCAAGGCCAAGGCGGCCGTCCCGGCCCTGACGGACGCCCTGCGTGACGCGAACGTCCGCACCGAGGCCGCCATCGCCCTGGGCAACATCGGCCCCGACGCCAAGGACGCCGTCCCGGCCCTCCAGGACGCGGCCAAGGCCAAGGGCAACAAGAAGGACAAGGGCTTCAAGCAAGCCGTCAACGACGCCGTCAAGAAAATCCAGGCGAAGGATTGACAGTCAGTTGCGCCAGCCGCTTGCGGCTTCGCCATCTTTCCTGCGAAGCCGCAAGCGGCTGGCGCTACAGACTCTGACACGTCGTCGGCACGGGCGGGTCAGGTCAGGATGCCCGTGATGACCTGCCCGTGATCGATCTCCAGTCGCTTGCGGCCCGGCACTTCGAGGCGGCGCAGGTCCAATCCCAGCAGGTGCAGCACTGTTGCGTGCAGGTCGGTGACGTAGTGGCCCGGCTCGACGGCGTGGAAGCCCAACTCGTCGGTCGCCCCGTGGACAACGCCGCCCTGGATGCCCGCGCCGGCCAGCCAGACGGTGAAGCCGTGGGGGTGGTGGTCGCGGCCGTCCTTGCCGCCGGCGCGCAGCTCCAGCCCCGGCGTGCGGCCGAACTCCGTACAAAAGACCACCACCACGTCGCCGAACAGCCCGCGCCGCTTCAGGTCCTTCAAGAGGCCGGCCACCGGCTTGTCGATGGAGCCGCACTGCTTGGCGTGGTTCTCCTTCAACTTCTGGTGCGAATCCCAGGTGCCGTACGCGGTCGGGTAGAGCTGGACGAAGCGCACGCCGCGCTCGACCAGGCGGCGGGCCGCCAGGCAGCGCTCGCCGGCCACGCGGGTGGTCGGATTGTCCAGGCCGTAGAGGGCGTGTGTCTCCTTCGTCTCGGCGTTCAGGTTCAGCGCTTCGGGCACGGCCATCTGCATCCGGTAGGCCAACTCGTAGGCCCGGATCCGCGCCCGCAGCGCCTCGTCGTGCGGGTACTCGACGCCGGCCAACCCGTTCAGCTTGCCGATCAGGTCGTATTCGTTCTTCTGCTCCTCGGCCAGCACGTCGGGGCCGCGCTTGCCGTACGGCAGCGGGTCGCCGCCGAGGGCCAGGGGGACGCCGGTGTGCTTCGGGCCGAGGTAGTAGGAGCCGATCGACGGCCGGGTGTCGGGGCGCGTCGGCCCAGGAAGGACGACGAACTGCGGCAGGTTGTCGTTGAGACTACCGAGGCCGTAATGCACCCACGAGCCGACCGACGGCTGCACCTCGTCGAGGCGGTGCCGGCCGGTGTGCATTTGGTTCTCGGCGGCGTGGTCGTTGTCGGTGGTGTACATCGAGCGCACGAAGGCGACGTCGTCCACGCAGGAGCCGACGTGCGGCAGCCAGTCGCAGACCTCGATGCCGCTGTGGCCGTACTGCTTGAAGCCGACCTGAAGCGGATAGACGATCGGGTACTTGTCGCGGACGTTGATCGACTCAGCGACGACGGAGCGCGAGCGCTTGTCGTGCAGCGGCGACTTGAGCGGGTCGGGATAGGGGGTCTCGGCGAAGGTCTTACCGGCGAACTTGTTAAGGGCCGGCTTGGGGTCGAAGGTTTCGACGTGGCTGTAGCCGCCGGAGAGGAAAATCCAGATGACCGATTTCGCCCGGGGCTTGAGGGAGGGCCGGCCGTCCGGCGGCGCGTCGGCGCGGGCGACGCCGTCGCGGTGGAGCATGGCGCCGAGGGCCAGGCCGGTGAAACCCAGGCCGAGGTCGGCGAGGAAGGTGCGGCGGGAAGGGGCCGGCGGGATCATCGGGCTTGCTCCTCCGTTCAGGCGGGGGCTGCGATCCTTCTGTTATACCGCGGCAGGGGTTGGGGCGACGCTGCGGGGTCGCACGCCTCGCGTTGCCAGCGAGGTCGTATCGTCGGTACAATCCCCCCGCTCGCTGGATGGCGGCGGGCGACCGACCCTGTTCAAGGAGGGACGTCATGTCGGCGGGTACATCGACCGAGCCGGGCCAGCCCGTACACCGACCCCGCACGGTGGAGCGCTGGCTGGCGTCTCCCTGGCCTTGGGCGGTTTGCGTCGCGCTGGGGCTGGCCGCACGCGGCGTTCACCTGGCCCGCGGCCTCTCCTACTGGTACGACGAGGCGTACCTGCTCCTGAACGTCTTCCAGCGCGACTGCGCCTCGCTGCTGGGGAGGATCGATCACAACCAGGTGATGCCGCCGCTCTTCCTCTGGCTGCTGCGCGGCGTGTACCTCCTTGGCGGCGGCAGCGAGTGGGTCATGCGCCTGCCGGCGGCGGCGGCTGGCGTCGCGGCCTTGGCCCTCATGTTTCCGCTAGCGCGACGGGTCGCGGGCCGGCCGGGGTGGGTCTGGGCCGTCTGCTTCGTCGCCCTTTCCGGCAACACCTTGCTGCACGGTACCGAAGTGCATCCGTACACCTTCGACCTCCTCGCCACTGAAGCGATCCTGCTCAGCGCCGTGGTCGTGCTGGGCGATGCCAGTTCACCGGGTACACGGCGTGGCGGTTGGCTGGCCCTGTGGGGGCTGGCGTTGCTGGGCCCGTGGCTGTCGTTTCCCAGCGTCTTCGGCCTGGGGGCGGCCAGCGCGGCTCTCCTCTGGGCCAACTGCAAGGGGGCCGGCCGGCCGGCGTGGCTCGCCTGGCTTCTGTTCAACGGACTGACGGCGGCGTCGGGACTGGCGCTGTGGACCCTCAGCGCCCGGCACCTGTACTACCCCGGGATGATGGAAGCCTGGGGGAGCCAAGGCTGGGCCGGCTTCCCCGACTGGTCGCGCCCCGGCGCGGCGTTGCTGTGGGGGTTGGCCCGCCTCAATACCGTCGGCCAGTACGCGACCGACGACATGGGCATTCCGATGGCGATCCTGGCCGTGGTCGGGTTCGTCGCCCTGGCCCGGCGGAGTCCGGCTGTGGCGGTCTGTGTCGCCGCCCCGCTGGTGCTGGCGACCGCGGCGGCCTACCTGGGGAAGTATCCCTTCGCCGACCGCACGACCCTGTTCGCCGCCCCGTGCGTCTGGCTGTCCGCTGCGGTCGGCGTCGAGGTGGTGCGCCGGTTGGTGCTTGGGCGTTGGCCGGTCGTGGGCCTGCTCGTGCCCGCCGTGCTGTTGGCTCCCGGCCTGATGCACCTGAGCAAGCTCCTGGTCGTGCCGCGTCCGAACCCGGCGTTCCGCGAGGCGTTCGCCTTCGTCGAGGACCAGCGCCAGGCCGGCGACGAGGTCTGGGCGTCGCACGCCGAGGTCTTCCAGGTCTACCGCGGCCCCGAGGCGCCGGTCCTGGAAGCCGGCGCTGTCGATCGGCTGGGCCAGGTCGCCCGGCACCATCGGGTCTGGATGGTCAGCACACTGTCGCCGATCCTCAAGGGGCCGTGTGTTCCCGAGGCGCTGCAACGCGTCGAGGAGGTCGGCGGACACCGAGTCTTGCGGCGGGAGTTCTTCGGTCTCGAAGTGGTGCTCTACGAACCGCCGGTAGGAGGCTCGACGCGGTAGGGGCCAAGCGGCGCGCGTAATCTGGCCAAACGCCCCTTTGGCCAGGTTCCCTCTGGGCCTCCCAGCCGGCTTACCCCAACGGCCCCAGAGTTGAACCCTGCCGGCGAATCGCCCCTTCCACACGGCTGGGGTGCGAAGTTGCCGCGAAAAAAAGTTGAGATCAGCCCCCGTGATACGGTATCCTGATCTCTTCGGTGAACGCGAAGAACCCGGCTCGATCCTCGGCACCTTGACGCGGACCCATTGCGGAGACGGTCATGCCTATCCCGCTGAGCTGTGATTGCGGTCGCTCGCTGCGCATCAAGGACGAGTTCGCGGGGCGCAAGGTGAAGTGTCCCCAGTGCGGCGAGGTGCTCGTCGTGCCGAATCCCATGCCCGCGCCCGCGGCGGAAGACGAGGAGGTTCGCCTGCTTCCCCTGGAAGACTCCGACAAGAGCCCGCCGCGGAAAGAGACCGAAAAACCCAAGCCCTACGAGATGGTGCAGACCGCGCCGCGCCCGAGCCGTTCGGCCCCCGAGGATGAGGAAGACGGGGAGGATGACGAGGACGACCCCGAAGAACGCCGTCGGGAGCGGCGCCGGCAGGAGAAGGAGAAAGCGGAAGAGGAGCGGGAGAAGGAACGGGAGGAAAAACGGCAGCGCAGGAAGCGGCGAATCGAGCGGGCCGAAGAAAACAATCGGGAGCGCCGGAAGGCGCGCGTCGCCGTCGGCGATGGGTGGTTCGGGAGCGTCAACTCCGGCGTCATCGGTGGGATCCTCACGATCCTCATCGCGGTCGTTTGGTTCGTGCTCGGCATCGTCCTGATCGACCGCATGTTCATCGCCCCCCCCATCCTGGTGGTGATCGGCTTCATCGCCATCCTCAAGGGACTCACCAGTCGCTGAGAAACCTCCCCGCCCGCGGGCGGCCAGTTGGGTTGGCAAATCTCTTGCCTTCATAGTAAAATCGCATCGCGATGGAACGCCGGGAGGTCACGGAAGGACCGTACCCTCCCTACGGAACGAAGAGGCGGCCTGTCCGCCTGTCCCCCAGTGCGGGAGGTACTCCGGAATGCCCCTGTCAGCCCGACTCGGTCTGGCGCTGTTTGCCCTGGTGGCCGCCCTTGCGCCTGCGGCGCGCGCCCAGGGTCCCGTGAGCGACCGGCCCGAGCCGTTCACCCCCGCCCGCCCCGAAACCCGCGAAGAACTCGACCGGCGCGAGGCCCTCAAGCTGTACGGACTGGCCGTCTTCCACGAGCGCGACAACCGTCTCCTGGCGGCGGTGCGCGCCTACGAGGAGGCCACGCGACTCGACCCCGAGGCCGCCCCCGCGTTCAAGGCGCTGGTGCCGCTCTACCTCGGGCTTGATCGGCTCGACGAAGCCCTCGCCGCTTGCAAGAAGGCGCTCGACCTGGACCCCGGCGACTACGAAACCTGGCACCTCTACGCCCGCCAGCTCCGGGTTCAGGACCACCCCAAGGAGGCCGCGGACGCCCTCGGCCGCGCCCTGGCCTGCCCGGGGTTGAAAGAGCATCCCGAGGTCCGCGTGCAGTTCGCCTTCGACCTGGCGCTCTTGCAGGAAAACCTCAACGATTTCGACAAGGCGGAGGCGGCTTACCTCGAAGTCGTCAAGGTGCTCGACAACCCGGCCGCCCTGGAGGAGGCCAGCGACCTCAACGAACAGGACATCGACGGCCGGGCGGCCGAGATCTACGAGCGCCTCGGCCGCGTCAGCCTCCGCGCCGGCAAGCACGACAAGGCGAAGGACTACTTCGTCAAGGCGCGCGACAAGGTGAAGGAGAAGGACCCGGCGCGGGCGAAACGGCTGTCCTACAACCTCGCCGAGCTGCACCTGGCCCGGGAGGAGTGGGCGCCGGCGCTGGCGGCGCTGGACGACTACCTGGAGACGCTGCCGCAGGGCACCGAGGCGTACCGGGCCAAGATCAAGGCGCTGCAGAAGCTTGGCCGCGGTGACGAGGTCGTGCGCGTGCTGGAGAAGTACGCCGTCCGCGACGCCCAGAACGCGGCGCTGAAGCTGCTGTATGCCGAGCAGCTCGGCGTGGCGGGCAGCATCGGCGACGCCGAGCGCATCTACAAAAACATGGCCCAGACGACCGCCACGCCGGACGTCTACCGCGGGCTGTTCAAGCTGTACGCCGAGGCCAAGCCGCCGCACTTCGACCACCTGGCCAACGTGCTCGACGAGACCCTCGGCAAGGCCGCGGGCACCCGAGACCAGTCGGGGGACGAGGAGTCGGCGGCCCGCGCCCGCGCCATGCTGGTCGTGCTGCGCGAGGACGCCGGGCTGGTGCGCGGGCTCATGCCGGTCGTGCAGGAGCGCCTGAAGACCAACACGCCGATCAACTCCACGACGTGTTTCTTCCTCGGTGTGCTGGCGGCGCGGACGCAGCAACTCGACGCCGCCGAGGAGATGTTTCGCCAGTGCCTGCGGAACAACCAGGGCGGCGCCCCGCGCCTGGTGCAGAAAGAGCCGGAGGTCTACCAGAACCTGCTCCGCGTGCTGCGCCTGGCCCACAAGAACGAGGCGGTCGTCGAGGTCTGCCGCGACGGGCTGCGCAACTCGCGCACGGTGCAGCCATTCTTCTTCCACCTGCACATGGCCCAGGCGCTGGCGCGGATCGGCAAACTCGCCGACGGCCTCAAGGAGGCCGACGCCGCGGTCGAGGCTGCCCCCGACCCGAGCCGCCTCCTCTGCCGCGAGACGCGCGTCCGTATCTTGCTGCAGGCGGAGCGCTACGAGCAGGCCGCCGCCGAGTGCAAGGAACTGCTCAAGGAGTCGGCCGGCAACCCCGAAGAGGTCCGTGAAATCCGGCACACGCTGTCGATCGTCTACTCCGCCGCCCACGAGTACGCCAAGGCCGAGGAGCAGTTGCAGACCCTGCTCGACGCCGACCCGAACGACGCGATGGCCAACAACGACCTCGGCTATCAGTGGGCGGACCAGGGCAAGAACCTGGCGGAGGCGGAAAAGCTCATCCGCAAGGCGATCGACCTGGACCGCAAGCAGCGCCTGACCGGCACGTCGCTCGACGCCGACTCCGACCGCGATAACGCGGCCTACGTCGATAGCCTGGGTTGGGTGCTGTTCCGCCGCGGCCAGCACGAGGCCGCCCGCAAGGAGTTGGAAAAGGCCGTGGCGCTGCCGGACGGGGCCGACGACCCGACCGTCTGGGACCATCTGGGCGACGTCTGCGCCCGCCTCGGCGACAGGGACAAGGCGAAGGAAGCGTGGGCCAAGGCCGTCGAGCTGTACGAGGTCACGCGCGAACGTCCTCTCGACGACCACTACAAGGAAATCAAGCAGAAACTGCGGAAGTAGTGGCTGCCTTCCGTTTACGGTTGGCGAACTGTCAACAGCAGCGCGAAACGGACACAAGGGCCACAGCAACTGAGGAGAAGCCATGTCAGGCCATTCGCACTGGGCAACGATCAAGCACAAGAAGGGGGCCACCGACGCCAAGCGCGGCAAGATGTGGAGCAAGCTGAGCCGGGCCATCATCATCGCGGCCCGTCACGGCGGCGGCGACCCCACCATGAACCTGAAACTGCGCTACGCCATCGACAAGGCCCGCGCCGTGTCCATGCCCAAGGACAACATCGAGCGGGCCATCAAGCGCGGCACCGGCGAGGTCGAAGGCCAGCAGTTCGAGGAACTGACCTACGAGGGTATCGGCCCCGGCGGCGTCGCTGTCCTCGTGGACGTGCTGACCGACAACCGCAACCGCACCAATGGCGAGATCCGCAAGGTCTTTGAGCGTGCCGGCGGCAAGATGGGCAGCGCCGGCAGCGTCGGCTACCTGTTCGAGCGCAAGGGTATCTTCCTCGTCCCCGCCGCCGGCGTGGACGAGGACATGCTCATGGGCATCGGTCTCGACGCCGGGGCCGATGACCTGAAGCGCGGCGCCGGCGACACCTTCGAGATCATCTGCGACCCGGCCGCCTTCGGACAGGTGAAGGAGGCGCTGGAGAAGAACCACCTGACGACGACGATGGCCGAGATCAGCCAGGTGCCGAAGTCGCCGCGCGACGTGGACCCGGAGATGGGCGTGAGGATCCTGCGCCTGATGGAGGCGATCAACGACCACGACGACGTGCAGAACGTCTACACGGACATGCAAATGACGGAAGAGATCGTCACGGAGGCGAGCAAGGGGTGATCGCCGCTCATCCCGACCAGCGATGTCCGAAATTGCCGTGCGAGTCAGCGGGCTGACCTACGCCTACCCCAACGGGCCGACGGCGCTCGACGGCGCCTCGCTGGAGTTGGCGGCGGGGGAGAGCGTCGGCCTGGTCGGGCCGAACGGGGCGGGCAAGACGACGCTCTTCCTGTGCCTCAGCGGCGTGCTGCCGGCGCGGCGCGGCTGCATGACGCTGCTGGGCCTCGACCCGGCCGACCCGGCGCAGCGCCGCCGCTTGCCCGAGCACGTCGGCATCGTCTTTCAGAACAGTGACGACCAGCTCTTCAACACGACCGTCCTCGACGACGTGGCCTTCGGCCCACTCAACCTGGGGCTGCCGCCCGACGAGGTGCGCCAGCGCGTGACCGAGGCGCTGGCGCGCGTCGGCCTGAGCGGCTTCGAGGAGCGCGTGCCATTTCACCTGTCCGGCGGCGAGAAGCGGCGCGTGGCCCTGGCCGGTGTGCTGGCCATGCGGCCGGGAGTGCTGCTGCTGGACGAGCCGTCGATGTACCTCGACCCGCGCGGCCGGCGCGAGCTGATCCGGCTCATCAACGGATTGCCGGTTGCCAAGCTGATCGCCTCGCACGACCTGGAGATGATCCTGCAGACGTGCGGCCGGGCCGTCGTGCTCGACGGCGGCAAGGTAATGGCCGACGGGCCGGTGCGCGAGGTGCTCGGCAACGCGGCGCTCATGGAAGCGCACGGCCTGGAGGTGCCGCACAGCCTGACGCATCACTCCTAGCCGCTTGCGGCTTCGCATGCCGTGCGAAGCCGCAAGCGGCGGGGAACTTACTGTCCCATCGGGCGGATGCCGGTCTGCGGGAAGCCGCGGACGCGCTTCTGCACATCGACTTCGACCACGCCGAAAAAGCTCTCGTGCCGCTGCACGGCGAACTGGAGGGCGTTGAGCAGCCGCTTGGCGGTGTAGAAGTTCATCACCAGGCGCGTGCTCAACTTGATCGGCTCGCTCGGCGCCTGCCCCATCTGCGGGTTGAGGCCGAAGTCGATGACCAGTTCCTCCGGGGTTCCGGTCACGCGATACCAGTTGGTGTAGGTACTCAGCAGGCCGGCCGCGTCCACGGTGAACTGCGGCGCCTGCGCCTGGGCCGGCTGTGCCGCTTGCTGGGCCTCGCCCGCCGAGGTTTTCGTTTCGTCCGCCATGATGAATCTCCGTAGGTGAGGGGGAACGATGTTTTAACCCGCGTCCGAGCCGGGGGGTGCCGGCACTCAGGACAACCGGGGCATTCTATAATGTTTTCGCGGCCTCAGTCGGCGACCGTGCGGATTTTCAGCGAACCGCCCCAAGGATCTTTTCCAGCTGTGACGCCCCCTCCCACGACTTCGCCGCCCCCTCGTCTTTCTCGTAGAGGATCACCTTGCGCGGGAAGACCAGGGCCAGCGCCTGCGGCGTGTCGAGGACGCGGCGCACGTTGAGGAAGGTCGGCCCCTGGCGGTGCGACGGCGGCAGCCGCCACAGGTCCAACCGGGCCACGTCCGGCTCGAAGATGCCCGCGTAGAGGACGATGCCGGCCATGTCGCCCTTGCCTTGCAGCCACAGCGGGGCCCCCTTTAGTTCGTCCACGCCGCGCAGCACGGCCAGGCCGCGGCGTACGTCCCAGACGCGCTGCCCGTCCAGCGTCTGGCCGAGCAGGGCGAAGCGGCGCTTGACGTGGTTGTCCGCCGGCTGACCCACCTCGGCGTAACACGTCGGGCCGACGCCGCGCGGCGCGACCGTGGCGAAGGCCCACTTGTTGGCCTCCAGCACCTTCCTCGTCTGTGCGAACTTCGTGCCGTCCAGCTTCGGCGCCGCGGCGAGTTGGAGGACGTCCTGAAACGCCGGCCCGAGTTCGCCGGTCCAGTGCGCCCAGCCTGCCTCGTCCACCGCGGTCAGCACCACGAGACTCGGCTTCTCCACTTTCTCCGCGGTGAGCAGCCACAGGCGCAAGTTGATTGCCTCCTCGCTGGTGAAATCGAACGCCCGCAGGCGCAGGCCGTCGCTCTTCACGTCGTCGGCCGGCTTCACCCCGAGCGGCGGCGCCTTGTCCGGCCAGCCGTGGAAGCACTTCGCCAGCAGGTCCTTTTTCAGTTCCTCGCTCTTGCCCTTCCACCAGTCGCGCACCTTCTCCGGGTCCTGCGGCGGCTCGATGACGGCCGGCTTGATGAACCTCTCGTGGACCGTGGCGTTGATCGCATCGGCGGGGGCCCTGTCGAACACCTTCAGCTTCTGCGGCTCGAGCCGCGGGTATTCGCGCTCCGTCACATCGCCCGTGTCGTCCTTCAACCACTTGTTGAGCCAGGCGAAGGCTCCGCGGCGCAGCTCCGGCGTGTCCTTGTGCGGCCCTTTCGTTTCCAGGAGGACGAACCGGTCCGCGGCCCCATAAAGGTCGTAAACGCGGTTGGCCTTGTCGTAAAGGCGGCGGTAGCCGGGGACGGGGAAGATGTCGTCGGCGTCGCTGTTGCCGAGCATCAGCGGCCGCGGGGCGCACAGTGCCGCCACCATCGCGAAGTCCCAGCGGTAGGTGTTGACGAAGTACATGCAGTCGCAGTGGCCGGTGATGACGCCCTTCCTGTAGCGGTCGGCGACGCCCTCGACGACGTGGGCCCGCAGGTCGCCGATGCCGGCCATGGGGACGATGCACTTGACGCGCTCGTCGGCGGCGCCGACCCACCAGCTCGTCGCCCCGCCGCCGCTGCGCCCGGTGACGCCGAGTCGCTTCGCATCGACCTCCTTGCGCGTCTCCAGGTAATCGAGGGCGCGGATGGCGTTCCACAACTCGACGCCGGCCGGCGTGTAGCCGAGCGTCTGCCACCACCACATGCCCTTGTTATGCGTGCCGTGATGCTCCCCCTGCAATTCGCCCAGGTCCAGCGTGTCCAGGATGAGGCAGACGTAGCCGTGCTCCGCCAGCCAGGCGGGGTGATGCTGGTAGGTGACCTTGTTGCCGTAGGAGACCTTGTCCACGATGGCCGGGCCGTGGCCGCAGACGTAGAGCACCGCCGGCGCGGGGAACTTCGCCTTTTTCGGGACGTAGAGGTTGGCGGTGACGTACAGGCCGGGGACCGACTGGAAGTGCAGCTTCTCGATGGTGATAAGCTCGGAATCGACCGTCCCGGTGATGACGGGCTTGAGGGGGGTGCGCGCGGGCAGCGGCCAGAGGCCCATCATGTCGAGGAACTGCCGCCGCAGCTCGGGGCGCTTCTTCTCCCAATCGCCCCTGGTCTTCACGTCGGCGAGGCAGGCGTCGGCGATCTCCTTTGTCTGCCGGCGGAAGTAGGCGTCGAGCATTTTGTCGCCGCGCGTGGTGTCCGGGGCGGGGTCGGCGGCGAGGCAGGGGAAGGCGAGGAGGCAGGCGGCGAGGGCGGCGACTCGGCGGGTGAGCATGGCGGGCTCCGTGGTGAGGGCGCGTATGATCGTACTGCGGGTGGCAGCAAGTGCAAGGGGCGAGTTTGGGACTACATCCCGGCCGCGATGCGAGTATACTGGCCGACAGAGTGCCCACGATCAGAGGAGGCTTGCCGATGAATGCGCCATTGGTCCAGGACCACTACACCCCTGAAGACCTGCTGCAGTGCGAGCCGGGGTACGAACTGCTGGACGGCCGGTTGGTGGAGAAGCCTATGGGTGCCAAAGCAGGCGTCGTCGAGTTGAACCTCGCTGCCCCCATCCGTCTGTTCGTCCGCAAACATTCCCTCGGCTTCGTCATCATCGGGGACGGGGCAGGATACGAACTGTGGCCCAACAGGCCCCGCGTGCGGAAGCCGGACGTTTCGTTCATCGGGCGCGGGCGTTTGCCCGACGACATCGTCCCCGATGGGTGGGTTACTATCCCTCCCGATTTCGTCATCGAAGTCATCTCGCACAACGACAACGCCGATGATGTGATGGCCAAGGCGATGGAGTGGCTGGGCGTCGGCGTCCGACTCGTCTGGGTCGTCTATCCGAAGAGCCGAACCGTCCTCGTCCTGCGCCCGGGTGGAGTCGCCGCCTGGGTCGGCGCCGGCGGGCAGTTGAGCGGGGAGGACGTACTACCCGGTTTCACCTGCCCCGTCGAAGAAGTCTTTATCGACGTGTGACCCCGAGACCCTCTTCATGAACCCGCACTACGTCATCCGCGACACCTCCGCCGTCTTCACGCCGGCGCTGGTCTTTTACAAGGACCTCATCCGCCAGAACATCGCGCGGGCCGTCGAGATCGCCGGCGGCCCGGCGCGTCTGCGGCCGCACGTCAAGACGCACAAGACGCGCGAGATCGCCCGCATGGAACTCGACGCCGGCATCAGCAAGCACAAGTGCGCCACCATCGCCGAGGCGGAAATGCTCGCCCAGGCCGGGGCGCCGGACGTGCTTCTCGCTTACAACATGGTCGGCCCGAATTGTGGCCGGCTGGCCCGCCTGATCCGCAAGTATCCCGGCTGTCGCTTCTCCGTCCTCGCCGACCACCCCGCTGCTGCCAGGCAACTCTCCGCGGCGCTGGCCGCCGCCGAGACGGCCGTGGACGTGCTGATCGACCTCGACGTGGGCCAGCACCGCACCGGCATCGCGCCCGGCCCGGCCGCGGCGGCATTGTACGAGTCGTTCGCCCGCCTGCCCGGCCTGCGCCCCGGCGGCTTCCACGTCTACGACGGGCACAACCATCAGGAGAGCATCCACGAGCGGCAGGCGGCGGCGCTGGCCGGCCTGGAGCCGGTGCTGGCGCTGCGGCAGGCCGTCGAGAAAAAGGGGCTGCCCGTGCCGTGTGTCGTCGCGGGCGGCACGCCGACGTTCACCGTCTACGCCCGCCTGGACGTGCCCGGGTTGGAGTGCGCCCCCGGCACCTGTTTCCTGCACGACGACGGCTACGGCTCGCGTTTCGCCGACCTCGCCGGCTTCCAGCGTGCGGCCCTGCTGCTGACGCGCGTCATCAGCCGGCCGACGCCGACGCGGATCACGCTCGACCTGGGCTACAAGGCGGTGGCCAGCGACCCGCCGGCCGGCAAACGCTGCGTGCTGCTCAACGTCCCCGACTACCAGCCGATCCTGCAGAACGAGGAACACTTCGTCGTCGAGACGCCGGCCGCGGAGCACTTCGCCCCCGGCGACGAGGTCTACGCCGTGCCGACGCACGTCTGCCCGACGGTCGCCATGCACCAGCGCGCCCACGTCGTCGAGGACGGCCGGGTCACCCAGACGTGGGACATCGCGGCCCGCGACCGGATGCTGACGGTGTGATTCGGGCCGCTTGCGGCTTAGCGTTCGCTTCACCGGGGTGAAGCGAACGCTAAGCCGCAAGCGGCATAAGGGAGAGTGCCAATGTCACTTCGCCGCGTGGAGGCACGCGAGGCCGGCCCGGGTGCGCTGGGCATCCTGCTGCCGCCGGGCCCGCGTACCGTGCTGATCCTGCGGCCGCGGCGGGTGCCGTGGGACCTGCTCCTGGTGCGCAGCGGCGTGGGCGGCGACGCTGGGACGCCGTTCCTGCACCTGGAGCCGGAGGAGGGGCAGGCGATGGCCGAGGGAATACTGCGGGCCCTGCAGCGCTGGGCGGCCGGCGGCCCGGGAAAGGTCGATGCGGCCTACGCGGCCGACGGCGCCGGCTACTGGGTGCAGGCCGAGGTCGGGGCCTTTCCCCTGGTCGCCTGCGAGCGCCGGCCGGGACAGCCGTACCGCCCCGCCGCGTTCGCCAGCGCCGCGGAAGCAGAGGGGGCGGCCGCCGCCATCGGCGCCGCGCTCTGCCCGCCGCCCGAGACCGGCCTGGAAGTGTACCTGAACACGCGCCACTTCGGCAGGGACCAGGGACCAGGGGGTCGTCCCCCTGATCCCTGATCCGTTAACTCGCTTACTTCAGCGGCACGTCCTTGAACGAGAAGGGAATCTCGACGGTCGCCATCTTGCTGCCGGAGAAGACGAGCTTCGCCGGCTTCTGGTCCTTGTCGAGCTTGTACTCCTGCGTGAACTCCACGATCGGCGGCTTGCCCGGGGTGAACTGACCCTTCGGCGGGGCGCCGCCGGTCTGCGGGATGGTCTTGCCCTTGTCATCGACGAGGGTGACGCCCGGGGCGGGGAAGCCGGCGAACCCCGGGAAGCCGAGGCCGGGGGGCGCGCCGCCCGGGGGGAACGGAACCGGGGGCTGCTCTGCCGGGGCGGGGGGTGCGGGTGCCTGGAAGAAGGGGTTGGCGCCGTCCGGCCGTGCGGGCTTTTCGCGCGGCAGCGGCAGCGGCAGGCCCTTGATCGGCGGCACACCGCCGGGGATGCCAATGGGGCCCGTGGTCGGGGTAATCACGTCCTTGGGCATCTCCAGCTCGAACTTGATGGTGATCTTGCCGTCGTCCTCCTTCACGTCGGTGACCTTGATCTGACCGCCATCCTTGCCCTTGAAGGTTTCGCCGGCGGCCTTGGTGATCTTGTCCGCGGTGATGAGCGGCTCGGCCGGGGTCAGCACATGGGCCTTGATCGTGCCGGCAAACTCCTTCAGCGCCTTGGCCTCCTTCTCGCCCTTCTTCAGCGGCACGGGGTAATGCTGGGTGTCGCCGAAGCCACCCATCCCGAAGCCGCCGAAGCCACCACCGAAGCCGCCGCCGAGCGGGGCAAACGCGGGCCGAGGGCCGGGGGCGGGCCCGCCGCCGGGGCCGAAGCCCGGGGGGGCCCCGGCGGGCGGCTTCGCCATCTCCAACTTCTGGTCCTTGTCGTCGGTGGCCTTCTCGACGGCGACCGACTGCAGGAATTGCAGCTGAACCTTCGGCTCGGCCCGCACCTCGAGCCAGACCAGGGCGAGGTCGTCCTTGGCGGCTGGTCCGCCGGGCGGCGCGAACGGGCCGCCGAAGCCAAAGTTGGGGCCTTCCTTCAGGGCGCGGATGCGGACGGCGCCTGCGTAGCAGGTCGGCACGCTCTTCGGTTTGCCGTCCACGACGACGATGGTCCCCTGCGGCAGGAAACCGGCGATGGGCATAAAGCCGGGCGCGAAGCCACCCCCGGGACCGCCGCCGAAGCCGCCGACCTGGACGGGTGCCGGCCTGGCCGCCGGGGCCTCATCCTTCTCGCCGTCTTCCTTCTTCTCGCGCGGCGGAGTCGTCCGACCCGGCGGCTCCTTCTTTTCGGGCGACGGGGGTTTCACCGGGACCCGCTGGTCCGGCGGCGGCGCCAGGCCGCCCCCGGGGCCCTGCATCGTCCCCTCGACGAGGTCGGCCTTCTCACAGAACTTGTCGAACGCCTCCCAGAACGTGACTTCACCCGTGTCGAGCGTGACCGTTCGCTCCTTGAGCTTCTTGTGGGGGTCGTGGAGCACGATGGTGTAGCCGCTCTTCTTGTTGAACTCGGCGATGGCGTCGGCCAGCGGCGTCTCCTTGAAGACCAACTTCACCTTGGTCGGCGCAAGGAGCTTGTCGGCGGCGGCCTTCGTCTCGACCTTCTTGACGAGGGCCTCGGCGCGCGACTTCACGTCGCCGTCGCCGTCCTTGGCCGCCTCGCGCAGCGCCCCCAGGGCGGGCGCCCCAATCTCCTCCAGTTCCTTGGTCGCCTTCTCGACGTCCTCGCGGCTGTCGCTGCCGAGTTGCTTGACGAGTTTGGCGATGCGCTCGGCGTCGGCCTTGCGGGCCTCCGCGGCGGGCGCCGCCACCAGCGCTCCCAGGCCCAGTGCGAGGGCCAGGAGCCAGCACCGTGTTACCATGTGCAGTCACTCCTCTACGAGATCAGAGACTTGGGTTCGGAGCGGGCGCACCCCAGGCGCGGGGAACAAGCCTTCTTGTCTTACAGACGTGAGACGAGCGTCGGCGGATGGGTGCAATGGGCGCGGAGCGAAGGTGGGCTATGTCGGCGTCGGGGTCCCCGGGTAGAATGCGGGCGGATTAACTGGTCCGCGACCTTCAGGTGAATGGATGCACCGCCTCCTCCTGGTCCGCGCGCCGCGCCGCTGGTGGCCCCCTCGACTCCGGCCCCTTTGGGTGCGCCTCCTGAGACCCGTGCGTCGCTTCTGGCAGCGCTGGCAGTTCAAGCTCCACCGGGTCGAGGTGCGGGGTCAGGAACATCTCCGCCAGGCCCTGGCGGCCGGCCACGGCGTTCTCATTACGCCCAATCACTTCTCCTACGCCGACCCTTTCGTGTTGTTGGAGGCGTCGGACCAGGCGCGGCTGCCGTTCTACTTCATGACGGCCTGGCAGGTCTTCGGCGCGGCTGGCCCCCTGCGGCGGCTGCTGCTCCGCCAGCACGGCTGCTTCAGCGTCGATCGTGATGGGGCAGACGTTCGCGCATTTCGCCAGGCGGTGGATATCCTCCGCAGGCAACCGAATCCCCTGGTGATCTTCCCCGAAGGGGACATCTACCGCCTCAAGGGCCGCGTGATGCCGTTCCACGAAGGAGCGGCCAGCGTGGCGCTGACCGCCGCCCGAGGACAGCGGACGATTATCTGCCTGCCCGCGAGCCTCACTTACCGCTACCTCGAGGATCCGACGCCGAAGCTCGAGCGGCTCCTCGACCGCCTCGAGCGGACATTTCGCTGGCGACCCGAACGAACCAGGACGTCGGGGCAGCGCGTCGAGCGCTTGACGGAGGCCGCCGTGGCGCTGAAAGAACTCGAGCACCTGGGCGCCACGGGATCGGGCGCTCTCCGGGAGCGCATCGACTCCCTGGCCGCGGACATCCTGGGCCGGCTCGAGTGGGACTACGGTTTGGGACCGCGCGACGCCACGGTCCCGAAGCGGGTCCACCGGCTGCGACGACAGGTCGTAGAACGGCGGGACCGACTGAGCCCGGATGACCCGCGCCGACGCCAGTCGCAAGACCATCTCGACGACCTATTCTCCGTCCTGCAAGTGTTCTGCTACGGCGCCGATTCCCGGTCGGGGCAGGCCGACCGGGAGCGCGTGGCGGCAACGCTCGATCACCTGGAGGAGGACCTCCTCGGCGTACCCGTGGCCGCCGCACGCGCCGCCTGCGCGGCCCTCCTGACCTTCGGGCCACCTGTGGCGGTCGATCCCGCCCGCGCCAGGCCGGGTGCGGCCCCGGCTTTGACCCGCACCATTGAAGAGCGGGTCCAGGCGCTGCTCGACGGCACGCTCACCCCCGAACCGGTGCCGGGGGGTCGGAAGGTAAGTCGTGGGGATTGTTCTGTCGGGTCCAGGGCCTTCGGCTGCTGAAGACTTGCGCCTTTATCCCATCGCCGTTGCAAAACCGACGTTTAGCCCGGATGATGCAAAGCCTTCGCCGCGCGGCTGCCGGCCGTGGGCCCGGTGCGCCCAACGCGCTGGTCGAACTGGCGGATGGGGAGCAATCCGGCGTCGCTGGACAGTTGGCCCTGGGACGACTCGATGACGAGGGGCGTGCCGAAGAAATCGAGGATTTCTGTCCAGGCGGCTGGTATACTCATCGGCAGTCTCCGTGCGAGGGAATCGACCGGGCCGCTCAACCGGTTCGACGCGAAAGAGAGCGATACCATCCCCAAACCGGCCAGAGCATGGCCGTCGCAGCTTTCTGCACCGGGCTCGTGCCTTCCGGAGCGCGTCGATGAACGAAGTCACGCGCATTCTGTCGGACCTGGCACAGGGCGACGCCCACGCCGCCGGGCAGTTGCTGCCGTTGGTGTACGAGGAGTTGCGGAAACTGGCGGCCGCCCGGATGGCCGAGGAGGCCCCCGGCAACACCCTGAACGCGACCGCCCTGGTTCACGAAGCTTATCTGCGGCTCGTCGGACCGGCCGACGCCGCCCGCTGGGACAACCGCGGCCACTTCTTCGCCGCCGCCGCACAGCCGGACGAAGCCGCCCGGGTCGCGTACCTGGACCGCGCCTGCGGGGGTGATGTCGGGCTCCGGGATCGGGTCGAGGCGCTGCTCCGTTGCCATGACCCGGCCGGCAGTTTCCTCGGCACGCCGGCGGCCGCGTGGCCCGACCCGGACCACGCCGGGACGATGGCGTTCGATTCGTCCTGCACCGGCGGCGCGCCCAGCCCCGACCACGAAGAGTCCGACGGGCTACAATTCCTCACCCCGTCCACCCGGCCCGACTCTCTCGGCCGCATCGGACATTACGAGGTTCTCGAAGTCCTCGGTCGTGGCGGCTTCGGCATCGTGCTCCGCGCCTTCGACGAGACGCTGCAGCGCGTGGTCGCGGTCAAGGTGCTGGCCGCGCAGATCGCCGCCACCTCTCCCGCCCGCAAACGGTTCGTGCGCGAGGCCCGCTCGTCGGCCCAGGTTCGGCACGAGAACGTCGTCCAGGTCTATGCGGTCGAGGAGGAACCGCTGCCGTACCTGGTCATGGAGTTCATCCCCGGAGAAACCCTCCAGCAACGGCTCGATCGGATCGGCCCTTTCGAGGCGGTGGAGGTGGTGCAGATCGGCCGGCAGATCGCCGAGGGGCTGGCGGCCGCCCACGGCATGGGCCTGATTCACCGGGACATCAAGCCGGCCAACATCCTGATTGAGGCCGGCCCGCACGCGTGCGTCAAGATCAGCGACTTCGGCCTGGCCCGTGCGGCTGACGACGCCAGCATGACCCAATCCGGCATGGTCGCGGGGACACCGATGTACATGGCCCCAGAACAGGCGCAAGGCGACACGCTGGACCATCGGGCCGACCTGTTCAGCCTCGGCAGCGTGCTGTACGCGATCTGCTCCGGGCGGCCGCCGTTCCGGGCGAACAGCACGCTGGCGGTCCTCAGACGGGTGGCCGAGGATACGCCGCGGCCGATCCCGGAGATCATCCCCGAAACGCCACAGTGGCTCTGCGAGATCATCGCGCGGTTGCAGGCCAAGAAGCCGGACGACCGGTTTGCCACGACCCGAGAGGTGGCGGACCTGTTGGGGCGTCACCTGGTGGAAATGCAGCGTCCCGGAAATGTCCGGTCGCTCCCGGATGTCCCGCCGGCGGCGGTGGTGAAGAAGCCGCCGGCGAGGGAAATCCCAGAAGCCGCGGCGGCGATGCGACGGCCGCGTTTCCGCATCGGCCGCTGGGCCGCCGCCGCGGCCGTGCTGCTCCTGATGCTCCTCGGAGGTCTCGGCATCACGGAAGCGACCGGCGTCACCAAGCTGCGCGGCACGGTCATTCGCCTGTTCTCCCCGGAGGGGACGTTGGTCGTCGAAGTCGATGACCCCGAGGTCAGCATCAAGATCGACGGGTCGGATATCGTCATAACGGGAGCGGGGGCCAAGGAAATCCGCCTGAAGCCCGGTAGCTACACGGTCGAAGCCACCAAAAATGGCAAGCTCGTGAGTCGGGAACTGACCACCGTCACGAAAAACGGTCGGCAGGTCGTGCGGGTCAGCCAGGAGACAGCGCCGCCTGACGCGAAGGCCGCCAAGCCGTCCGCCGACGCGGCTGCCTGGGAGCGTTCCGTGGCTGCCATGCCGGCCGATGAGCAGGTGAAAGCCGTCGTTGCTCGCTTAAGGAAGCTCAACACCGGCTTCCACGAGGCTGTCGTGCCCAGCTTCGAGAATGACGCGGTGACCGCCCTGTACATCACGAGCGATCACGTGACGGACATCTCCCCCGTGCATGCACTGACTGGTTTGCAGATGCTCGAAATGAAGGGTTCAACCTTCGGCAAGGGATCGCTCGCCGACCTGTCGCCGCTCAAGGGCATGAATCTGTCAGGGCTGAGTGTCTGCTTCACGCAAGTGGCCGACCTCACGCCTCTTAAAGGTATGCAGCTAGAAAACCTCAACATCTCTGGCACGCGGGTGTCCGACTTGTCGGCATTGAGAGAGATGAAGGTGTGGAGATTGTACTGCAACGATACGCAGGTGCACGATCTGTCGCCGCTGAAGGACCTGGTGATGGCGAACCTGGATTGCAGCCGTCTTCGGGTGTCCGACCTGTCGCCCCTGAAGGGCACACAGCTCCAGTGGCTCAAGTGCCAGAACATGCCTGCGGCATGCGACCTGTTACCACTGAAGGACCTGCCGCTGAAAATGCTGTGGTGCGACTTCAAGGCCGAGCGCGACGCCGACGTCCTGCGCTCCATCAGGACTCTGGAGACGATCAACGACAAGCCGGCCGCGGAGTTCTGGAAGGAAGTGGACGAGAAGAAGGTCAAGAAACCGTGAGCCGGGTCGAGGCTGCCGATCAGTTGAGGAAAAAGAGCCATGGACGAAAAGATCAACGCCGAAGCGGTTCCCGAGCAACGGACTTCCACCGAACTGACCCAGGCCGCGCCGGTTGTATCGGCCGAGGCCACCACCGCCTTTGATCCCTCGGCCAACACGGAGGACACTTCTGCCGGACAGATGCCGGCGAGCGAGCCGCCGGCGGGCGAGGCCGAGCCGCTGCTGCTCAAGAGCTATCAGGGGATGAAGGAGCGCGAGAAGACAATTCCGCCGCAGGGGAAAGTCCGCCTGACCGAGGCCGTGGACCGGCTCATCGACCTCTACACCGCCACGAACAAGCCCGACGAAGTGAAGAAGTGGCGGGCCGAACAAGCGAAGCCCCCGGAAGTCGCCCCGATGCCGGGGGAGAAGAAGTGAGTGGCGGGACAACCGTTGGCGCGAGGATATCAACCAAGCAGCTTCTGGATCACCTTCGCCTCACGCACATCGGTGAGCCGCTCGTCCCGGCCATTGTGCCGGTAGGTGAGTTTGCTGAAGTCGAGGCCGAGTTGGTGAAGCATCGTCGCGTGCAGGTCGGCGACGCAGCACCGGTCGGTCACCGCCCGGTAGCCGAAGTCATCCGTCGCCCCGTACGCCTGTCCGCCCCGGATGCCGCCGCCGGCCAGCATCACGCTGAAGCCGTAGGGGTGATGGTCGCGGCCGTCCTTGCCTTGCGCGCCCGGCGTGCGCCCAAACTCGCCGCCCCAGAAGACGAGCGTTTCGTCGAGCAGGCCCCGTTGTTTCAGGTCGGCCAGGAGCGCCGCCGCCGGCTGATCGGTTTGCTCACAGCAGCTTCGGGTGCCTGCCGCGTTATTGCTGTGCGTGTCCCACGGCTGGCCCGCCATGAAGATTTGCACGAAGCGGACGCCGCGCTCCACCAGGCGCCGGGCCATGAGACAGCGCAACCCGTACGCGCGGGTGACCGGCTTGTCGAGGCCGTAGAGCCGGTGGATCGCCGGCGACTCGCGGTTGACGTCGAGGGCGTCGGTGGCGGCCAGTTGCATCCGGGCGGCCAGCTCGAAACTGGCGATGCGGGCGTCGAGTTCCAGCTCGTCGGGGTGCCGCGTTTTGTGTTCCGCGTTGAGGTCGGCGAGGAGTTTCAGGCGGCCCCCTTCGACCGCGGCGGGCCGCGCCACCTTCGGCTTGAGGTTCAGGACCGGCACGCCCTCGGAGCGGAAGGCGGTGCCCTGAAAGAGGGGCGGCAGCCAGCCGCTCGACCAGTTGCGAATGCCGTCCACCGGCAGCCCGCGCGGGTCGGGCAGCACGACGTAAGCGGGTAGGTTCTGGTTGAAGGTGCCCAGGCCGTACGCCGCCCAGGCGCCGAGGCTCGGCCGGCCCGCCACGGTCAGGCCGGTATGCATCATCCACAGCGCCTGTTCGTGGTTGCGGTGCTCGGTGAACATCGAGCGGATCACGGCGATCTCGTCGGCGTGTGCGGCGAGGAGCGGCAACGTCTCGGAGAACTCCAGCCCCGACGCCCCGTGCTTGCCAAATCGGTACGGGCTCTTGAGGAGGTTGCCGGTGATCTTCTCGTCGTCGGCGACCTCGGCCGGCGGAGCCTTGCCGTCGTACTTCTCGAGCATCGGCTTGGGGTCGAGCAGATCGACGTGGCTGGGACCGCCATGCATGAAGAGCTGGATCACCGCCCGGGCCTTGCAGGGGAGCGGCGGACTCTTCGTTCTCACGTCGTGGACGGCCGGCTCCCCTTCCGCCCGGAGCGCGGGAGCGAGGAGGTAGCTCAGCGCCAATCCGCCGAAGCCGCCGCCGAGGCGGGCCAGGACTTCACGCCGGGACGGTGAGTGGTTCATGCGAGGGATTCCTTGTCTCCGCTTACTCCACGTAGGCGAACTCATTCGCGCTGAGCAGCATGTGACACAGGTCGGCCAGGGCGTGACGTCGCGCGCCTTCTTGATCCGTCCGATCATACCGGTTTGCCTGGGCGTCGAGGAACGTCGTGAGTGTCTCCCTCTCCTTCGCCGTCGCGGGGCGGCCGAAGGCGAGCCGCACCGCGTAGCCGGCCGGGTCGTCCGGCTTCTCCTTGCGCACGCGCTCCGCGAACGCCGCCGCCTGTTGGCTCATGAAGTCGCTGTTGAGCAACGTCAGCGCCTGCGACGACACGGTGGAGGTCATGCGCCGCGTGCAGTTCGTTTCCAGCACCGGCTGATCGAAGACCTGGAGCAGCGTCACCGGTTGCGACCGGCGCACCTGGAGATAGACCGACCGGCGCGAGCCGGCGGGGTCCGCCGCCGCAGTCACTTCGCCGTCCGCCTGGCGCTGGATCGGGACGGGCGTGCCGAACATCTCCGGGTTGAGCGTGCCCGCCACCGCCAGGATCGAGTCGCGCAGTGCCTCCGCTTCCAGCCGGCGCAACCGCTGCCGCCACAGCAAGCGGTTATCGGGATCGATTTTCTTCGCCGCCTCGCGAGCTTCGGCGGAGACCGTGGATGCCTGGCGGTACGCGGACGACGTGAGCATCAACCGCTGCATCGCCGCCACGCTCCAGCCGCGGGCGACGAATTCCGTGGCGAGCCAGTCGAGCAGCTCGGGATGGCTGGCCGCGTTGCCGGCGCGGCCGAAGTTGTCGGGCGTGCTGACGATGCCCTCGCCGAAGTGGTGCAGCCACAGGCGGTTCACCAGCACGCGGCCGGTCAAGGGGTGGTCGGGCTGCGTCAACCATTCGGCGAAGGCGAGGCGCCGCTTGCTGGTCCGCGCCCCGCTGGGAGGCGGCGACCAGGTGAAGGGCTGCTTCGTCGCCAGCACGGCGAGTGTGCCGGGCCGGACCTCCGACCCGGGGTTGAGGTAATCGCCGCGCCGCAAGAGGGGCGTCTTCACGTCGCCCGGCAAGTCGTAGAAGGCGCGGATCTCGGGCAAGGTCCGCCGCTTCGCTTCTTCCGCCCGAAGGGCGTCCGCCAGCGCCTTCGACTTCTCCACGTATTCGGGGAAAGTCGCCGCCAGGGCCCCGGGGAGCGCGGCGACGTCGGGCCGCAGGTCTTTCTGGAACTTGCCGGCGAGGTACTTCTGCACCTCGTTCCGCCGGTCGGGAGCCGTTCCCAGGGCCAGGCGAACGTCCTCGCGGATCGCCTCAGGCAGCTTCGCCAACCGGTCCGCGAACAGCCGCTCGGCGAACTGTCGCCGCAGGTCGTCGGCCTGCTTCTTGAACCCGACGACCGCGGCATCGATCTTCGCGTTCAGGTCCGCCGCTTCCTTCTCCTGGGCGGCGGTGGCCTCGTTCAGTTTCCGCTGGACTTGCGGCACCCATTGCCCCGGGCGGTAGCCGCTCATGAACACGGCCTGAAGCCGGTAGTAGTCCGTCTGTGGGATCGGGTCGTACTTGTGGCTGTGGCACCTGGCGCAGTGCGCCGTCAGACCCAGCAGCGACGACGCGACGATCTTCACCGTGTCATCGAGGGTCTGGTAGTAGTAGCCCGGGGCGTTCTTGATGGTCACGAAATCGGGCCGGCTCGTGTCCGAGGCGCAGCGCAGATAGCCCGTGGCGATAAGTCCTTCCACCACCTCGGGCGGCAGTTGCTTCCCCGTCTGGTAGGCGGTCCAGTAGTCGGTCAGCTCGTCGCCGGCGATCTGCTCCTTGAGGAAGCGGTCATAGGGCTTATCGGCGTTGAAGGCGCGGATGACGTAATCGCGGTAGCGCCAGGCGGCGCTGCGGACGTAATCGGCGTCGAGGATGCCTTCCGAGTCGGCGTAGCCCGCGAGGTCGAGCCAGTGCCGGCCCCAGCGCTCGCCGTAGTGCGGCGAGGCGAGCAGGCGATCGATCAGGCGCTCATAGGCGTCCGGGGCCCGGTCTGCCAGGAAGGCGTCCACGTCCTCGGGCGTCGGCGGCAGGCCTGTCAGGTCGAAGGTGGCGCGGCGCAGCAGGGTGAGCCGGTCGGCCTCCGGCGCCAGCGTCAGCCCTTGCTTCTCCAAAGCCGCCAGCACGAAGGCGTCGATGGGATTGCGCACCCGCTCGGTCGCTTTGACGCGCGGCACGGCTGGCCGCACCGGCGGGCGGAAGGCCCAGAATTGCCGGTCGGCGTGGGTGACCTGTTTGTCGGTGGCGTCGTCCTTGGTGACCGCGGTGCCGTCGTCCCTGGCGCCCGCCTCAATCCACGCCCTGACGATGGTCTTGTCCGCCTGGGAGAGTTTGTCCTTGCCCGGCGGCATCTTGTCGGCGGCAATTTTGACCCACAGCAGGCTCTTCTCGGGCGAGCCCGGCACGACAGCCGGCCCCGTTTCGCCGCCCCTGACAAGGGCCGCCTTGCTGCGCACGTCGAGATCGGCCTTGACCTTGTCGCCGCCGTGGCAGCGGACGCACTTCGCTTGCAACAGCGGCAGGACGGCCTTCTCGAAAAGTGGCGGGGGGTCGGCGGCGCGGGCGGGAGCGGCGAAGAGCAGCAGCGCGACGCAGAGAACCAATCGGGAGGAGAAAAGGCGGAGGGGGCGGGTCATGCCGGCATCCTCGGGGTGGGGTGGGCGGTCGGACAGCGGGAGGGCGGGCGGAGAGCAAACCTGCCCCATCATGATGGGGGCCTCGAGCGGATGCAAGGAGAAAGCCGGCCGGCTGTCGGGGTCCGGGTTGCGTCGTGTTCCATTCCGACAATCAATTTCACCCAGGGCATCCCTTCGGGTATGATCCGCTTGTCGTCCCTGCCCCTCCACGTAGTGGTGCCATGCGAACTGCTCTCCTGACCACCCTCGCAACGATTGTCGCGGCCCCCGCATTGCCCGCGGCCGAGGTCGATTACGTCCGCGAGGTTAAGCCGATCCTCAGCGCCCACTGCTACACCTGTCACTCCGCGGTTCGCCAGAAGTCCGGCCTGCGCCTCGACGCCGCCTCCTTGATCCGCAAGGGCGGCAAGCACGGTCCCGCCGTCGTCCCCGGCAAGAGTGCCGCGTCTCTCCTGATGCAGGCGCTCCTTGGCGCCGACCGGCCGCGTATGCCTCCGGAGAGCGAGGGGGCGGCGCTGTCGGACAAGGACGTCGCCGTCCTCAGGGCGTGGATCGACCAGGGGGCCAACGCCCCCGATGAGCCGGTCCCCGACGATCCGCGAAACCACTGGGCTTTTCGGCCGCCCGTCCACCCCGTGCTGCCGCGGCTCACCGGCGCCGGCCCGGTGCGAAACCCCATCGACGCCTTCGTGGCTGCGGAATGGGCGCGACACGGGCTGACGCCCAACCCGCCCGCCGACCGGACGACCCTGCTCCGGCGCGTGTACCTCGACCTGGTCGGGCTGCCTCCGACTCGCGAGGACTTGCACGCCTTCCTCGCGGACAGTTCCCCCGACGCCTACGAAAAGGTGGTTGATCGCCTGCTGGCATCGCCGCAATACGGCGAGCGCTGGGGACGGCACTGGCTCGACGTCTGGCGCTACAGCGACCCGTTCGGCCTGGGCGAGGAGTACCGCTATAGCCAGCGGCACATCTGGCGCTGGCGCGACTGGGTCATCGAGTCGCTTAACGCCGACAAGGGCTACGACCGCATGATCGTCGAGATGCTGGCCGGCGACGAGGTGGCCCCGGCCGACCGCGACACCTTGCGCGCGACCGGTTTTCTGGCGCGCAACTGGTACAAGTTCAACCGCAACGCCTGGCTGCAGGACACGGTCGAGCACACCGCGGCCGGCTTCCTCGGCATCACTCTGCGCTGCGCCCGCTGTCACGATCATAAGTACGACCCCATCAGCCAGCAGGACTATTACCGCTTCCGCGCCTTCTTCGAGCCGCACGACATCCGCATCGACCCGCTGCCCGGTCAACCCGACGTGATGAAGGACGGTGTCGCCCGTGCCTTCGAGGCCCGGTCCGACGCCCCGACCTACCTGTTCGTGCGCGGCGACGACCGCAATCCGGACAAAGAACATCCGCTGACACCCGGGGTGCCGGCGGCGCTCGGCGGCGAGGCCCGGGTGGAGCCGGTCAAGTTCACGCCGCGCGACTTTGCCGCGTCCCTCGGCCCGGCCGCCGAGGAGGCCCTGCGGCGTACACGCGGCGAATTGGCGATGGCGGGAGATGGCGTGAAGGCCACCCGGGCTCGGGCGGTGCTGGCCGCTGTCGAGGCGCGGGTCGCCGCGGAACGGGCCAAGTTTGCCGACCCGCCCGACCCGGCCGCCCGTACCCTGGCGCTGGCCGCGGGGAAGGCCGAGCGCCAGGCCGCGGCGCTGGCGGCCCGGGAGGCGCTGCTGCGGGCCGAGGAGGCCGTCGCCGCCGCGCGCGCCGCATCCCAGGACGCGGCGGGCAAGAAGGCGCTCGCCGACGCCGAGCAGAAGCTGGCCGCGGCGCGGAAGGCGCTGGCTGACGCCCAGGCCGCGGCCGAGCGAGAGGACCCGTCGTACACGCCGCTGGTGGTCGTCAACCCGACGGGGAGCACCGGCCGCCGTCTCGCCCTGGCGCGCTGGGTCACGCGCCGCGACAACCCGCTGACCGCGCGCGTGGCCGTGAACCAGGTCTGGATGCGTCACTTCGGCAAACCGCTGGTGCCGACCGTCGTCAACTTCGGCCTCAACGGCAAGCAGCCCACTCACCCCGAGCTGCTCGACTTCTTGGCCGTGCAGTTCATGGAGGACGGCTGGAGCATGAAGAAGTTGCACCGGCTGATCGTCACCTCGCACACCTACCGATTGGCCTCGGTGAGCGCCCGACCGCTCGCGGCCAATCTCGCCGCCGACCCGGAGAACCGTTACCTGTGGGGCATGAACGCGCGGCGCATGGAGGGCGAGGTGGTGCGCGACAGTCTCCTGGCTGTGGCTGGCGAGTTGGACGCGCGCCAGGGCGGCCCGATCCTCGACGAGAAGCTCGGCCAGACCTCGCACCGCCGAAGCATCTACTTCCGCTTCAACACCGAATACAAGATGATGTTCCTGGATCAGTTCGACCCCGCCAGCCCGACGGAGTGCTACGAGCGGCGCGAGAGCGTCGTCCCGCAGCAGGCGCTGGCGCTACACAATAGCGCCCTGGCGCTAAGCCAGTCGCGTCTGCTGGCGAAGCGCCTCGCCGCCTCCCCGGAGGGAGCCGGCGCGTCGGCCTTCGTGACAGCGGGGTTCGAGCAGGTGCTGGGCCGGGCGCCGACCGCCGAGGAGCGGACCCGCTGCGAGCGCTTCCTGAGCGAGCAGGCGGCGCTGCTGAAGGAGCCGGGGAAACTGACCGCCTTCCCCGCCGGCCCCGACGCCGTGGTCCCGCCCTCCGGCGACCCGGCGCAGCGCGCCCGCGAAAACTTGATCCTTGTTCTCTTCAATCACAACGACTTCGTCACGATCCGTTGAGGGCCGCGCGATGCAACCTTCCCTCCACTCCGGCAGTTCCTGCGGCCGCGTCAGCCGCCGGACCTTCCTGGCCGACGTGGGGCTCGGCTTCACCGGCCTGGCCCTGGGGGCGATGCTGCACCGCGACGCCGTCGCGCGCGCTGGTCCCGCGGGGGTCGAGGCGGTGCCGGACGGCAAACCGCACTTCCCCCCGAAGGCGAAGAACGTCATCTGGCTGTTCATGCTCGGCGGCGTCAGTCACCTGGAGAGCTTCGACCCCAAGCCGGCCCTTACAAAGTACGCCGGCAAGACCATTGACGAGTCGCCCTTCAAGAAGGCCGTCGTCGAGTCTCCGTATTACCGCAAGAACGTTCGCGACTTCGCCGGCACGCCGCGGGCGCTGATGAACAAGCTGTACCCGCAGCAGATCGGCTTCAAGAAGCACGGGCAAAGTGGGATGGAGATCAGCGACTGGTGGCCGCAGCTGGCCACCTGTGCCAATGACCTGGCCGTGGTCCGCTCGATGTGGACGACCGACAACGACCACGCCGCGCAGCTGCAATTTCACACCGGCCGCCACGTTTTCGAGGGCTTCTTCCCGACCGTCGGCGCCTGGGTGCATTACGGCCTCGGGGCCCTGAGTGACAACCTGCCGCAATTCGTCGTCCTCGGCTCGCCGCCGGGTGACTGCTGCGGCGGCGTGGCCACGCACGGGGCCAGCTACCTCGGCCCGGAGCACGCCGCCGTGCCGCTGACGGTCGATCCGCGCAACCCGCTGCCGTTCGGCACCCCCGGCGCGACCGTGACGCGCGAGGAGCGCCAGGGACAGTTCGACCTGCTCCGCGACCTGAACGGGCTCGCGGCGGTGGAGTACCCCGCGGACCCGGCGATGCGCGCGCGGGTGAAGTCCTACGAGCTGGCGGCGCGAATGCAGATGACCGTGCCCGAGGTGATGAACCTGCAGGCCGAAACCGCGGCGACGCAACGGCTGTACGGATTGGAGGACCCGGGCGCGCGGCCTTTCGGGGCCCAGTGCCTGGCGGCGCGGCGGTTGGTCGAGCGCGGCGTGCGCTTCGTGCAGATCTATCACGGCGGCGGCGGGGGCGGCGGTTGGGACGCGCATGGGAAGTTGAAGCAGAACCACGGCTCCAACTGCGCCGCCGTCGATGCGCCGATCGCCGGATTGCTAAAGGACCTGAAGCGGCGCGGCCTGCTCGATGAGACCCTGGTCGTGTGGGCGACGGAGTTCGGCCGGACGCCGGGGGCGGAAAACGCCGACGGCCGCGACCACCACCCTTACGGCTTCTCGGTGTGGCTGGCGGGCGGCGGCATCAAGGGGGGCGTCGTCCACGGCAGTACCGACGAGATCGGCTTCCACGCCGCCGAGGACCGCCACTACGTCACCGACGTCCACGCCACCGTCCTGCACCAACTCGGCCTCGACCCGCGCAAGCTGGAGGTGCCGGGGCACAAGCGGCTGGAGATCGACCACGGCACGCCGATCCGGGCGATCCTTGCGTAAGGGGAGTCCGTTTAGAAACTGTTTCACGAATGGCGAGCGGCGCGGCGTCAGCCCGCCGGTTTCGGCTTCGCCGGCGGGCTGACGCCGCGCCGCTCGCCATTAGTGAACTGATTTCTTAGCGGGCGCTCGCAGAGCGGCGTTTCTCGGCGCCGCTCTGCGAGCGCCCGCTAAACATCCGTCAGCCGCTCCTTTGAGTCGCCGAAACTGTCGAGGCGCACGCCCATCTTGTCCATCAGCGACAGGTAGAGGCTGCACATCTTGCGATTCGGCTTGCCGAGGTAGTCGAGGACGCGACCCGTCCGCACCTGTCCGCCGCCGCGGCCGAGCAGCACCACCGGCAGCTGGTCGTTGTTGTGGTTGCCGGTCATCATGCTGGAGAGGAACAGGATCATCGAGTTGTCCAGCAGCGTCCGCTCGCCCTCCTTGACCTGGTCGAGCTTTTCCGCGATGTAGGCCACCTGCTGCGTGAAGAACTGGTTCACCTTCAGCCAGTCCGCCGAGTCGGTGTGCGACAGCAGGTGGTGGATCATGTAGTCCACCTTCAGGTGCGGGAAGCGCAGCGACGAGTGGTCGTTATTCAGTTTCAGCGTGCAGACCCGGGTGGTGTCGGTGCGGAAGGCGAGGACGAGGATGTCGGCCATCAGCCGCATGTGCTGGTCGATGTCCTGCGGGATGCCGTCGGCGGGGCGCGGCATGTCCGGCTTGGCCAGCGTCGGCCGCCAGCCTTGCAGCCGGCGGTCCTTGCCGGCCCGGTCGATCCGCTGCTCCACCTCGCGCACGGAAGACAGGTAGTCGTCGAGCCGGCGCTGGTCGGACTGGCTGACCTTGTTGCGCAGGCCGTTGGCCTCTTCGAGGACCGAGTCGAGCACGCTCTTGTCGGCCCGCCCGACCTCGTCGCGGAAGAGGCGGTCGAAGGCCAGGGCGGGATAGAGTTCCAGCGGCGTCGGCGTCGTGTCCGAACTCCACGAGATGTGCGAGCTGTAAATCATCGAGTAATTCTTGTGCAGTGCCGCGATCGACTGTTCGCAGCCCAGCACCAGGCTGGGTACCTTGGTCTGCTCGCCCAGGCGCTGGGCGACGACCTGGTCCATGCTGACGCCGGAGCGGATCTCGCCGCCGCTGGCGAGATGGGCCCCCGTGAGCAGGTTGCCGGTCTGGCAGCTGTGAATGCCGCCGATCAGCGCCTCGGCGTTGTACAGGCCGCGCAGGAACAGCATCTTCTGCCGGTACGGCCGTAGCGGCTCGAGGACCTTGCCCAGTTCCATCCCTTCGCCTTCGCCCTTCGCCCACCATTCCTTGCTGTGGTAGCCGTTGCCGGAGAACAGGCACGCGAGGCGCACCGGCGGCTCCGAGGAGCGGTCCTTCGGCTTCTCGTCGCCCCAGACCGGCAGCGACTCCAGCCACGGCAGCGACATCGTCACGCCGACGCCGCGCAGGAAAGCCCGCCGCGACAGGGGATAGAATTGCGAGAATGGATGATCGGTCATGGTGAATTCTCCCTGTTTATCGACCCCTGCCGGCTTGCCCGGCAGGTGAAGAAGGTCGGTGGCTAACCCGGCGTGGTACAGCGCCCCCTCGACCCCTGCCGGCTTGCCCGGCAGGTGAAGCAGGTCGGCGGCTAGAACGTGGGCAGAAGAAAAACATCTCATTTCCCCTCTGTTAGCCTACGACCTGGTTCACCTGCCGGGCAAGCCGGCAGGGGTCCTATTCGCTACGGGGGGAAGAAAAAACATCTCATTTCCCCTCTGTTAGCCTACGACCTGGTTCACCTGCCGGGCAAGCCGGCAGGGGTCCTATTCGCTGTTGCTAAAGTCGCTGCCGCGGATCGATCGAAACTGCGGACTTCGCACGATCGCCAGGACTGCGGCCGACAGCCGCGCGTCCTTGTCGTTCAGCGCCGCGACCATCTCGTCGATCAGCGTCTGGTCCGACAGGCTGACGGCCCGCCCCAGGGCGTAGCCGAGCAGTCGCCGGCAGAAGAGCCGCACGATCACGCCCTTCTTCTTCGTCAGCAGGTAGTCGCGCAGCCCGTCGATCCCTTCAAATGCCGTCCCGTCCTTGAGCTTGACGCGAGAGTCGAGCGCCAGTCCGCCGAAGTCCTTCTCGCGCAACCGGCCGATGGGGTCGTACCGCTCCAGGGCGAAGCCGAACGGATCGATGCGCTGGTGGCAAACCGCACATTCCGCAACCCGTGTGTGCTTTTCGACCAGTTGCCGCATCGTCAGGCCATCGGTGCCGCCCTCCTCTTCGGGAAGACGGGGCACGTTCGGCGGCGGGCGGGGGAGCTTCTCGCCGAGCAGCGTCTCCACGACCCAGTTGCCGCGGAGAACCGGGCTGGTCCGCGAGGCGCCGGATTCCTTGGCCTGGACGCTCGCCAACCCCAGGATGCCGCCGCGCCCGTATTTCTTGACCCTCTCGACCTTGCGCCATTGCGGCCCGATGACGCCAGGGATGCCGTAGTGCTTCGCCAATGTCTCGTTGAGGAACGTGTAGTCGGCGTCGAGGACCCGCGTCACCGGCTGATCCCCCTGGAAGAGGTCCTGGAAGAACAGGACCGATTCCTCGTAGATCGCCTTGCGCAGCTTGTCGTCGAAGGTCGGGAACAGCTTCTCGTTCTTCTCCTTCAGCTCGTCGAAGCCGCGCACGTGAATCCATTGCGTGCCGAACTCGATCGCCAGCGCCCGCAGCCGTTCGTCCTTCAGCATCCGTTGCGTTTGCTGGACGAGCACCTTAGCTTCGTGCAACCGACCGGCGGCCGCCTCCCGGCGCAGCTCCTCGTCGGGGATCGACGACCAGAGGAAGTAGCTGAGTCGGGCGGCCAGCTCCCAATCGTTGACGGGGCGCGGCTCTTTCCCCGGCGGCGGTTGCTCCAGGCGGAAGAGGAACGACGGCGATACCAGAACGCGCGCCAGGACGGTGCGGAACGCTTCCTCGTGGGAGATGTCCTTCTTCCGCAGTACCGAATACAGCCGCAGGAGATCGGCTTTTTCTCCGTCTCGCAGAGGGCGGCGATAGGCCCGCCCCGCGAGCCCGACGAGCGCCTCGAGCTGCTTCGGGGCCGCCGCTTCGACTTCCTTCTCGAATTCCTCACTGCGTTTGCGGAACGGCTCGCGCAGGCCCTCGAAATAGATGACGAGTGCCTTGGGTTGATCCTGGGTCACGAAACCGATGAAGAGCGGCAGGTTCTTGTGTTCCGTCACCGGCCACTGGGTGATGAAGCGATGCTCCTCCCAGAGTCGGTCGAGGCGGCGCTTCTGCTCGTCGTCGAGGAACAAGCGCATCAGTGGTTCGTCCTCGCGGTGGTAGAGCTTCAGGCAGACGACCTCGTCATCGGGGATGATCCGAGGGTAGCAGATGAACTGCGGAAAGCAATCGCGAAAAGCCGCGAATCCCTGGAGCAGTCGCTTGTGGGCCGGGCTGCCGGCCGGCGCCACCACCGGGCTCTTGCCGTCCCAGGGCACGTCCGGGACCGGCGGCGCGGTCAGCACCTGGAGCTGCACGACACGGTCCCCGGCGGCCGGGTCGAGCCGGCCTTCGACCACGAACTCGCGCTCGCGGAACAGCGCGGCCGGGAGCCGCACCTCGGTCACGGAGTTCGCCGCGACGACGAGGCTGGATTCCTCGGCGGGCTTGCCCAGCGGGTGACGGCCGAACGCCGCTTGCTCCAGGCCGTAGCGCTTGGCCGCGGGCCGCTCCCTGGTTAGGCGCGCGAGGTCGAGCCCCCGGAGCAGAGGACTGTCCACCGACACCAGGTTGTCATAAAGGATGCGATCCGGGTGCTTTTCCCGGAGCGGCCGGGGCCCCGCCAGCAGGGCCTTGACCTGTTCGGCCAGCTTGGCGGCTTCCGCCTGCCGCGCGGGGTCGGCGGCCGCGTCACGCCAGCGGCCCAGGACGGAGTCCGCGGGGATGGTCGCACCGGAGGGGAGGCCCCTCACCGGCCTGGTCGGTCCCTTGACGAAACTCCAGACCTCCTTGTTGCCGAGCTTGTCGGCGTGGGGGTTGCCGTCGAGGACGTTGTCGGCCACGTCGGCGGCCAAATCCCAGGTCCGGGCCGGCTTCTCGTTTTCGGTGATGGCAAACGTGATTTCGGTGAGGTCGCAACTGTGGTTGCCGTCCCGCGCATCCACGACCAGGAGGACGCGGTCCCCTTTTGCGACTTTCAGGCTCCTGGGAGCGAGCTGCGCCTCTCCGCCGATGTCGATGGCCCCCTCGGCGAGGACGGCGGCCCGCTCCCCCTTGCGGTGCTCCAGCCACCAGGCGACGCCGTTGCCGCAGGCCGGGTGGGCGTGAGCGACCTTCGCGGTGACGCGGACGCGCCCTTCCAGCGGACTCGTCCAGACCGCCGCCACGAACTCCGTCGGGGTCGGATGCACCGTGACCTTGTGCGGCGACACGCGGCCGGGGACATTTTCGGTCTTGTCCGAGGAGTTGGTGATCAGGACCGGCAGGTCGGCGCCCTTCTTCTTCCAGCCGTTGATCGCCGGTTTCTGCTCGTTCTTCGGGAGCTTTTCGCCGAGTAATTCGACGGCGACCGCGGGGACCTCTCTCCCGGGGTCTTCCGCTCCCGGCGCCTTGCCGGTGAGCGCCAGCACGTCGATCCAGCGCTTCAGCAGAGCCGCGTCCAGGCCGTGCTTTTTCGCGAGGTCGTCCGCGGAGAGTTTGCGGTCGTTGACTCCCTCCACCGCCGCGGCGAGGTACTTGGCGGTGTCGGCGAACACCGCGGGGAAATCGACTTCGTACTGCGGGCCGAACTGAGCGTAATCGCGCAGGAGGAGCGGCGGCTTGGTGGCCCCTTCAAAGCGCGGCCGGTGCCAGACGACGTGACCACCCGTGCCCCCCGCGGTGAAGTCGCGGGCCGCGAGGTGCAGCACCACCTCGCTCTGTCCGGGGACCGGCTTGAGGCTGAATTTCAGCGTTTGCGTCTCCGCCACCGTGGGATCATTCGCCACCTGCCGGACCGTGTTCCTGTCCCTGTAGCTGCCGATCGGAACGAACTTCCACAACGGCCCCTGCCAGGCGGAAACCTCGGCCCCCAGCGCCGCGACATCCTTCTCCGACGCCCGCCGCCAGCGGGCGCGGACTCGGTCTAGCGGGAAGGAGGGAGATTCGTCCGTCAAGGTCCGCCACAGGATCCCGAGATACTTCGCGTTGAGCTGTTCTTTCGCCGCGACGGCTTCCAGCGTGACCTTGCCGGCGAGCAGGTCGTCCCGGTGTCGGACGGCGGCCGTCAGGTACGGCTGGAGGGGCAGTCGGCCGTCGGCGGTGTATTTCGCGAAAAAGGAGCGCAGCTCGGCCTGGTTGTCGTTGGTCCAGTCGCGCCGCGTTTTCGCTGAGGAGAAGCGAAAGCCGTCGGGCAGCAGCACGGCATGATCCGCCATGTCCTTCGCCGCGCCGAGGTACTTGTCGATCAGCGCCGGCGACATCGAGAGCGCTTCGGCCGCGTTGGTGAAGCCTTCGCCGGCCGCCCCGTCGGCCGGGAAGTCGCGCGCGGGCTGAAGATCGACGCCGGCCAGGTCGCGGATCGTGCAGTTGTACTCGGCGTTGCTGAGCCGGCGCAGCACGGCCGGCCCCGGGTCGCCGGCGCGGGCTCGTGCCTCTGCGTCAAGGAAACCGCGCACCCAGGCGAGCAGCCGTTTGCGTTCGTCGGCCGTCGGCTGGGGTTTGTTCTTCGGCGGCATCTCGCCGGTTTCCAGCATCTCGATCATCGCCTGCCACGGCTTGAGGTCCTTGCGCACGTGGCTGATCGACGCGAATCGCTCCAGATCGAGGTCGCCCTTCTTGACCTTCGTGGAGTGGCAGGAGAGGCAGTACTGCTTGACGAGCGGCTGAACGACGGTGGCGTAATCGTTCTTCGGATCGGCGGTAGCCGGTCCCTCCGCGCCATCCGTGCCGGTGATCGCGAATGCCAACAGGGACAGGGCAACGCCGACCACACCCCAGCGGCAGAATGACATCGATGGCAGCCTCCACTCGTTCACGGGATCCCTCTCACTCGGATGATTCTGCTGGGAGGGCACGCTACATGCCAACCATCGTACTGGCCCAATTCCTCCGCCGCGCGATCAATGCCGCCGCGGACAGATGTAGCATTAGTTAGTCGTGTTCAATCCCCGGGCCGGACAGCTTACCGTTCCAGGTGTTGAACAGGAACCCTTCGGTAGCGTCTTGGAGTGTGGCCTGTACGTCAATCAGCGTGTTGATCTCGTCGAGGACCGCGTCCAAGTCATCGATCAGGATCTCGAACCGGACATCGCACCGACCCATCGCAGCCGCGTGCGAAGTACCGGCACTGATTTCCTGGGCCTCCTGTTGGATGTAACTCTCTCGGACGTAAGCGACCCGCAGCAGTGGGCCTCTCCGGAAGCCAACCGTTAGTTCGTTGTCACTCCGCCGGACCGATAAACCGCGGTCGGCCAGGGCAGCTGCGGCGGCATCGAGGTCGAACCGGCCCAAGTGGAAGAAGATCATGCTGGCATACTCCGCCATTGGTCGCACTCCGCGTCGCCCTCGGATCGTCTCCACGTCCGCGGGCGCGAACTCCGTCACGCGACTCGACTCCGCTTCCCCGCACCGGATACGGCCAGCCTGCCGGATGC